>Ga0209135_1000060_pt1 | contig 35227 bp, 66 predicted proteins | sample LauGreSBDMM110SD_4_FD_187570 | JGI IMG/M metagenome (GOLD analysis project Ga0209135, IMG submission 187570) | Freshwater lake microbial communities from Lake Michigan, USA - Su13.BD.MM110.SD (SPAdes) (version 3) | ecosystem: Environmental > Aquatic > Freshwater > Lake | place: Lake Michigan... | reverse complement strand
AGCAAACAGCCTGTCTATCGGAACGGTCGTCACAGGCGCGACAGCGGCCGTCAGCATTTCTGGAACGGCTCCATCCCAGACGCTGTCATTCGTTCTTCCTGCTGGGCCCAAGGGCGACACCGGAAGCACTGGCGCAACGGGAAGCACTGGCGCAACGGGCGCGACGGGGCCAGCAAACAGCCTGTCTATCGGAACGGTCGTCACAGGCGCGACAGCGGCCGTCAGCATTTCTGGAACGGCTCCATCCCAGACGCTGTCATTCGTTCTTCCTGCTGGGCCCAAGGGCGACACCGGAAGCGCGGGCGACCCAGGCGCGACGGGCCCAGCGAACAGCCTGTCTATAGGAACCGTCGTCACAGGTGCGACTGCGTCCGTAAGCATCAGTGGAACGGCTCCGTCGCAGAGCTTGTCTTTCGTTATTCCGCTAGGGCCGACAGGGCCGGCAAACTCACTTTCAATCGGCAGCGTGAGCACGGGCACGACCGCGGCCGTCAGCATCAGTGGAACGTCTCCATCCCAGAGTTTGTCTTTCGTGCTCCAGCCTGGGCCGGCAGGGCCAGCAAACTCACTTTCAATCGGCAGCGTGAGCACAGGTGTGACTGCGGCCGTGACCATTACGGGTTCGGCTCCATCGCAGTCGATTTCTTTTGTCTTGCCGCAAGGCCCGAAGGGTGACACTGGCGCAACCGGGTCGCAGGGGCCGGCTGGCGGCGGTATGTCTCTCGGATTATTTCTCGCACTGAGCTAGGTCACACACACATGGCAAATCCAAATTTGACAGGCGTCACGGGCGTCTATGGCGATTCCTCGTTCGCGAAAATTAGCGGCACGGCAGTGACATCTCTGGTCTCGAACGCAGCCAGCAGCGGCAAAATCCTGCTAACAGAGAGCGTTATCGTGGCAAACACGTCCAACGCGCCGGTGAATGTCACCGTGCAAGTCTGGTCAAACGCCGCGGCAGGCACCGGCACAGGCTATGCAATCTGCTCGACTCACTCAGTTGCCGCTTATGACACTCTAGTCGTTGTCAGCAAGGACACGCCGGTCAAGCTCAAAGAAAATCAGTCTCTGTCAATCACTGCTGGCACGGCTAATGCTCTCGACGTGAACCTGTCTTGGACGGAGCTTTCGTAATGGCACGCTTCCGCCGTCTCAGCGACAGAGCCGACGACCCACGCTGGTCGTTATTGTCGCCGCCCGCACCTACCGGATTGACCGTAACGGCTGGCAACGCTCAGGCTACGCTCTCATGGACTGCGCCTGCGGGCGTGATCGCACAAGCACCGATCACGGACTACCGCGAGCAATACAGCACTGACGGCGGCACAACGTGGACGACGTTCTCGGCGGCGGCCTCGACGGCGACGACTGCGACAGTCACTGGGCTGACTAACGGCACCGCGGTGCGTTTCCGCGTGGCTGCCGTAAATGCGGTGGGCGTCGGAGCTTACACCGCAGCCAGCGATTCGGTGACGCCAGGAGTAGCGTCAGACCCGTTCTTTAGCAGCGTGGCGGCGTTGCTGCACATGGACGGCACGGGAGGCACGTTCGTCGATTCGTCGGGCACGCCAAAGACAATTACGGCCGTTGGCGCAACGCAGTCGGCCACGCATAGCAAGTTCGGCGGAAAGTCTGCATTCTTCAACGGCGCAGGTCACTATCTGGAAATTCCAGGCGTCAACATAGGCACTGGCGATTTTGCAATAGAGATGTGGTTCAAAACGGGTAGCAGCGTGCAGTACGCACAGCTTATTGGTAATGAGTCAGATGGCAGCAGCGAAGGTTTTTCGCTGCTTATAAACAACAACTCATTCATTGGCGGGCAGATCGCATTTTATAGAGGCGGGCTTTTGGCCTCGACTTCTTCAGGCGATTGGTCGGATGACCAATGGCACTATCTTGCGCTAAGTCGCTCTGGTACTACAGTTCGTCTTTATCTTGACGGCACACTGGCATCGACTAGCACTTCCTCCGCCAATCTGACATCGTCTGAGTCGATGTACGTTGGTTACAACAATATTTTTTCTGGACGAAACGTCGTCGGATACTTCGACGACATTCGCATCACGGTCGGAAGCGCGCGAGGTTTGACAGGTGCGTCGGTCGCCGTCCCGACAGCGGCGTTCCCTGACTCCTGAAACACCTAATCGATGGAGGAGTGCAGTGGGCAACACATTCAGCGTACTTCCAGGCACGATGAATCTCACGTTCAAGCGTTCGGGGGATTTCGCCGCCCTCGTTGACTTCGACTTGAACCTGACCGGGTACACCGTCTCGGCCAGCCTCGTCAGCCTCGTCTCGAGCGCCGTCGTGCAGGCGTTCACGGCCAGCATCCCCGACGCCGCAGCAGGGCAAGTCTCTGTGAGCCTCACAGACACGCAGACGGCCGCCCTGGCCGCGGGCACCTACGGCTGGCAGTTGGACTGGGTCGCCCCAGGAAGCGTTCAGAGAACGGCTCTGAGTGGGACTGTCGAGGTGGTGGCGTGACACAGATCACAGCGACCGTCTCGTCTTCGCCGATCACGGCGAGCGTCAGCGGCTCTGGAAGCATCTCCGCGAGCGTCGGCTTGTCGGCGATCTCGGCGACGGCCGGCGGCGGCATCGGCCCGCAGGGGCCGGCGGGCGTGTCAGATATCCCCGGGCCTGCGGGAGCTACTGGGCCAGCAGGAGCCACCGGCGCGACTGGTGCCAAAGGCGACACCGGCGCGACTGGCCCGCAAGGGCCAGCCGGAGCCACCGGAGCCACTGGTGCCAAAGGCGACACCGGCGACATCGGCCCGCAAGGGCCAGCGGGAGCAACTGGCCCGCAAGGGCCAGCAGGAGCCACTGGAGCGACTGGTGCGACTGGTGCCAAAGGCGACACCGGCGACACCGGCCCGCAAGGGCCAGCAGGAGCAACTAGCCCGCAAGGGCCAGCAGGAGCAACTGGCCCGCAAGGGCCAGCAGGAGCCACTGGAGCGACCGGTGCCAAAGGCGACACCGGCGACACCGGCCCGCAAGGGCCAGCAGGAGCCACTGGTGCCAAAGGCGACACCGGCAACACTGGCCCGCAAGGGCCAGCAGGAGCCACCGGAGCGACTGGTGCCACAGGCCCGCAGGGGGCTGCGGCCACCATTGAGGACGGGTATGTCTATGACTGCGGCGCGTATGCAGCCATCGCCCCCGCGGCCCCGACCGGGCTGACCATTACCCCAGGCGGCGCGCAGGCAGCTTTGGCATGGACTGCTCCGACTAACACGGGCGGCGTGGCGATCACCGACTACCGGATTCAATACAGTTTCAACAGTGGCAGCTTCACCACATTCTCCCGCGCAGCTTCGGCCTCCACATCCGCGACGATCACGGGGCTGGCTACGGGCTCCTATGTCTTCCGGGTCGCTGCCGTGAACTCGGTGGGCACGGGAGCAGATGTAACGTCCAGCAGCACTAGCATCAGCGCGTTGGCATCTGTTCTGACGATGACGCGAACAAACAACGGTGGGGTCATCACAACGTGGGGCAGCGGGGTTGGCACCACAGCGAGTCCGTTTACGCGGGCTGCAATCGTGGCCCTCGGTGATGCGGACGGACTGAGCAACTACTACTGGACTGCCAGCGCGACAGCAGTTGTAACTTTGGTTTTTAACTACACCGACGGTGACAGCGCCGGCGAGGCATACCAGATCAATAGGACGCGAAGCGGTTCGACTGAATTGCAATACTCAGGCACAGATGGCAACGCCATTTCACTAAACGTGTCTGTGATCGCAGGCGACATAATTACATTCTCATCCACAGGTTACGCCCCGGCGCAGTTCTTTGCCAACGTGAGCGTGTCCGCAGCATGAAAACCCTACAACACAAACGCGGCACCGCCGCCATCCTCGCCGCTAACAACCCCGTCATCCCTGCGGGTGAGTTCGTCGTCGAGACGGACACTGGCAAGGTCAAGATCGGCGACGGTTCGACGGCGTGGAACAGTCTTGGGTACTTCGTGCCGTCGGCTTCTGATATCGCATCGGGCACGCTCCCCGACGCGAGGTTGAGCAGCAGCGTGATTCTGTCTTCGGCTCTTGCGCCGAGCCAGCAGCAGACGACTTCGTTGGCCGATGTCTTCGACCGAAGGCTCGTGAACACCACGCAGAATTTAGTCTCTGGCGCGATTTACTGGTCGTTTTTCACTGCGGCATGGACTGCCACGGTAACGCAAATCTCAATGGCGTCGAGTGGTTCAGCGACGGCATTGACGCTCGCCAGGATGGGCCTCTACACCGCCGACGCCTCTGGCAACGCCACGCTCGTAGCGAGAACGGCGAGCGACACGTCACTGTTCACCTCCGCTGCATTGTTTACCCGATCTTTTGCGACCACCGGAGGATACCCAGCCAGCTACACGTTGCAGGCGGGTTCGCGCTACGGCGTAGCGATGATGCTGGTTTCTAGCGGCAACCCCGGCGCAATGCGAGGCGCGGCGTGCCCTGCTGACGTTGCCACTCTGACGCCGCGAGTTCAGGGCGTGCGAACAAACAATACCGACCTAATTACGAGCCAAGGCAGCGGCCAGTTCAACGGCTCTATCGGTATTGCTCTATGGGCGAGGCTTTCATGACCACAACCTACATCGGCGTGATCGACGGCCTCCACACCTGGGAGGTACGCGACGAAAGCGGCGAACTCGTCGGAACGAATCAGTCGCCCGACCTCACGCCCCCCGTGCCCGAGAGCGTCTCGGCTCGTCAGATACGCCTGTGGCTGGTTCGGAATGGTGTATCTCTCTCCCAGGTCGATGCCGCCATCGACGCGATCCCAGACCAGTTGCAGCGTGACTCTGTGCGTGTGGAGTGGGACTACGCTCCCTATGTCGAACGAGCCCACCCCATGCTCGTCCCCCTTGCCGCGGCCGTCGGCCTCACCGAGGCCCAGGTCGATCAAGCGTTCGTCGAAGCGTCGGTGATCTAGCTGACCTTCGGCAGTACCGATGGGGCTGGCACTCCTTGCGTCACGATGCGTGGGTCTAGGTATTTCCGGGTGACGGCCGGCGAACTGTGATCGAGCAGACGCTGGGCCGAGCCGCCTGCGGCCTCATAGTAGGATGCCGTTGTTTTTCTGATTTTATGGAATTTGCAGCGTCTGTCTTTCGGCAGCCCAGCCCGCTCCAGAATCTTGTTCAGATATCTCCAGACGCATGTGCGGTGGTGATCCCACGGCAAGGCGAAGTCGTCGGGCCGGCGGCGAACCGCTGCCAGGGCATCGGCGCATTCCTGAGATATCTCGCGGAAGATGTCTCGCCGTTTTCCCTTCCGCTGCTCGGCTCGGAAGATGACGTTTAGCCCGCGAACGTCGGAGCATCGAAGATCAAGCATCGAACTGATTCGCTCCCCCGTGTCATAGGACAGCAGGAGCAATGCCCGCCAGACGGCGGCGGCAGGGAAGCCACCGATACGCCCTGGCTCGGCGGCGGCGGCGGCCATGAGTCGCTGCATCTCGTCTGTCAGCCACGCCTCTGGGATGCGCTCTGGGACGTTGACACGATGGATCGACGGCCATGTCTCGCACATTTTCCGCTTGGCTGCGAAGAGCCACAATGCGTGCAATTGTGCTCTATCTTTGGCTGCCGTTGCTGGTGCCCATTTGCGAACGCGCCATTGCAAAAATCGGGCGACGTTTAGTTCTTCCAAATCGCCCGTCTCAGGGGGTCTTCCGAGGAACTCCCCCCAAGACCGGAGTGTGTACCCATAGAGGGTAAGTGTGCGATCACTAATCGCGGTCAGCGGTGCGTAAAAATCGACGAGCACATGGTGCAAAAGCATGGTGGTAGACCTCCTCTAATGGAAGTACCACGTCCGTGCGACAGGGCAACATGAATGAGTCCTTCATTCGGGGGGAAAAAACCGGGGTGTGGGGGCAGCTTAGGAGGGGTACGATGAATGCGCGATTCACAGATATTTCTCCAAAACTTTCTTGGTCAGAACTTCCGCTTTGACAAGCCGCAGATGCGGCCACTGAACACCGAACGTCAGTCGCCATTGCCTCCGAGCTTTGGCGGCGGCCTGCGCCGCAGAGTTTGCCGAAACGACAACCTCGTCGGCATCCGCTTCCCATTGATCCGCACCTTCCCAGTGGCAAACGACTGTGAACCTACGCATACTCACCTCCATGTGATTGCTGATCCGTAGCCGCTCCTTTTGCGGCGTCCCCCATATTCAAATCCCCTATCCTCCACTTTGCAAGGGCAACTGGTGGGAGCCGTGATTTTGGGGGGAAACCCCCTATGGGATGGATTTTTCAATCTCGGATGAATAGGCTACTTAGGGAGATACAAATGGCAAAACGACAAATCGATCTGGCAATTGGTTCCTGGGAAGCCGCCGCCCTACTGGGCGTCCACTTCACCCGACCCCGCCGCATGGCCGACCAGGGGCTGCTGACGACCCGGCAACTCCAGTCCCCCGACGTGGCCGATCCAGAGCGGGTCTTCACGATCTACTCCTCGGCCGAGTGCGAAGCCGACTTCGCCGCCTACGAAGAGCAGTTGAACCACGGCGGCTCTGGCCGCCGGCCTCGATCAAACCTTGAGGACAGGCCGGCGATGCTGAAGTTGCTAAAGGCGCTCGAGCACCCAATTGAATTCGGCGATGCCGTCTCGACCGGCGAGGCCGCCGAAATCCTGCGATGCCACTGGACATGGCCGACCCGTCTGGCCGGCGAGGGCAAGATCGTCGGCCGCATCCTGCATAACGGCAGGAACTCACGCAGTCGCTGCTGGATTTTCTCGCGGGCAAGCTGCGAGGCCAACGTGTCCATCATCACGCGACTGGAAGAGGCTGGCAAGAAAAAAGGTCGCAAGCGAAAACAAGCTTGACGCTAGGACAGTAGCCTATGTATCCTCCTCCCCACACAGGGAGGTGTACGGATGTTGTGGCTACATCAGCAGGAAGCTATCGATTGGGCCGAAGGCCGCCGCGACGTTTTGTTGTGGTGCGGCATGGGGACTGGCAAAACCAGAACAGCCCTTGAGATCATCAAGCGAATGATGGTCGGCAGCAGCATCCGGCGTGTGCTGGTTGGCTGCCCCAAGGCCGTGATGCCCGCCTGGGCCAAGCAGGCCAGCCTCTGGCTCCCTGGCGTTCGGATCATCCTCCTTGACCGCGGCACCTCGGCCGCCAAGGGCAAGGAGATTCTGCGGGCACTCGCCGATACATCAATCGTGATCATCGTGGGCAATTATGAAAGCCTATGGCGTATCAGAGAGATTGAGAAAACCTCCTGGGACATCCTCGTCTGGGACGAGGTTCACCGATTGAAAAGCCCGTCGGGGGCCGCGAGCAAATGGGCGGCGAGGATGGGGAAGAAAAACCCGACCGCGAAGCGGATCGGCTTGTCGGGCACGCTCTTGGCTCAGTCGCCGCTCGACGCCTACGGGACATGGCGGGCCGTTGAGTCCCCCGAATGCCAGACGTTCGGTCAACTCTGGTCGCTCTTTAAAGCAACCTACGCTGTCCCTCACCCGCACATTCAAGGTGCCGTGCTCGGATACCGCAACGAACGGCAGTTCGCTGAGAAGGTCGCCGAGACGACTTTTCAGCGTCGGTCGGAGGATGTCCTAGACCTTCCGCCGATCCATCACGTCGAGGTCGCCGTGGAGATGACGGCCAAGGAGGGCCGCGTCTACACGGGGCTGGAGAAGGATTTCTGCGTGCAGCTTGAGGACGGAACGATCACCCCGAGCAACGCGATGGTCGGCCTGCTGCGGATGCTTCAGGCGACCTCTGGGTTTATGAGGCTCGACGGCGAGGACGTGGCACGGCAGATCGACGACACGCCGTCGAAGTTCGCCGCGTTCAGCGAACTGCTCGAGGATATGCCCCCCGACGAACCGCTGGTCGTCTTCTGTCGCTTCAGGTCAGACATCAACTGTGTCCTTAAATCGTGCGAGACGCATGGCCGCAGCGTGAGCGAGCTATCGGGTAAAGTAGACGACCTTGCCGCGTGGCAGGCCGGGAAGACCGCCGTACTGGTTGCACAGATTCAATCGGGCGGCATCGGCATTGATCTTACGCGGGCAAACGTGGGCGTATTTTTTTCGCTCGGTCATTCGCTTTCTGAGTGGCTGCAAGCAATCGCCAGACTCCACCGACCAGGGCAGGAGCGGCACACCAGATTCTTTTCTCTGGTCGCCACGCTACAAGGTAAGACAACGGCAGACGGAAGAGTGTACGAAGCCCTTAGAGAAAGAAAGGACGTGATCGATGTCATTTGCGAGTCATACGCCAGCCGACAGCCCGCTCTCAAGCAGTCTGGAAAAGATCGCTGAGATCGACAAGCAAATTGCGGTGGCTGAACTGGAACTCAAAGAACTGAAGAAGCGAAGGGATGCGCTGTCCGCGGTCGCCGTCGAGGAGTTGATGGCGAGTCGATTGGATGGTGTTCGTGTTGCAGGAAGAACGTGGCGCGTCGAATGGGAGCATTCGGTTAGCGCTACGGGCGCGGCGAAAGACGCGATTCTTGCTGCGGCACGGGACGCCGGGATGGAGAAGCAACTCGTCGGCGTGGATACATCACGCCTGAAGAGTGTGCTGAAGGACTTGGCAGAGAAGGAGGGCAGGGACGCTCGACTTCCCTGGGCTGATGGGACGCCATTCGCGGGGCTGGTTGCGGAGTATGTCCGACCCGAACTGCGACACAGGACGAACCCGAGTTGATGACGCTCCCCGGCGCGTTGCCGGGGGCGGTGACGATGGATCGATTAGTCGCTCAAAGGAAAACACATGAGCACTGCAATTTCGACGACGACCGTGATCAATTACCCGAGCCTCATGCCGGATAGCCGGCAGGCCCGCATCATCGCTGCCAATCTTGAGGGCGAGCCGATGCGCGAGCAGGATTTGATTCGTGTTCCAACCCCGGCCGGCGGGGCGACGATTTGGAGCATCGACAACCAGGGCAATGTTGAGACAACCGACGAGATCGTCGGCCTCTTCGTTGCCGAGGGAAAGCGAGGCGTGCTGTGGCCCAAAGATGACCCGTCGGGCACTCGCCCGCTGATCGTGTCGCACGATCTGATCGTCGGCTACCGCGTCGGAGAGGATTACGGTGATCGCGATCCAAAAGCCGTTGAACGGTATCGCATTGGCGATAGGAAATATGACTGGCAGGCGTTGGCTACCGGCCCCGAGTTTGGGTGGGATTCCGGCAAGGGCGGCAAGGGTCGCAAGGTCAAGGAGCATCGCACTGTCGCCGTTCTTCGCCTCGGTGACACATGGCCGATCCTTATCAACATCGGGCCTGCGTCCATCACCGACTGGAACAAGCGAAAGCGTGGCCTGGAGTTGTTCAGCTACGAAACCATCATCGGTTTCAAGCTCGTCAAGATGAAGAACTCGGGAGGCCAGCCCTACTCGCAGATCGTCACGCGGGTGGCCGGCTCAATTCCCGAGGATCAAGGCGAGGCTGCCAGAAAGACCTACCACGTCCCATTGACGGCGATGTTCAACGCGCCGCCGATGGGCATGGGTGCCAGCGTCGTCATCGACAACCGCGACGACCAGTAGTCACTTGCCGCTGGGCCGGCGGCGAACTCGCTGGTTTTTCTTCGTTCTCCAGCGAGCCGGCAGCCAATGCCAAGGAGTGGCTTCGTAACCCTTGGAACTCGTCGCAGCCCCTCGCGTCAAACCTCTCGCGAGCCTGTGGCGGGGCACTTGCCCCTGCGGGGCCGCTCTGACATCGGCGGCTCCGCAGGGGATTTCTCGCACACCACATTTATGGAGGATCGGAAATGCTTTTGGCTTGCGGAGAAGACGGGGGCAGGGTGTTCGCGATGCCAGGAGGGATCGCGACTTGCCCGTGCTGCGACGAGGACGTTGTTCCTAAGTGCGGCAAGGTTGTGACTTGGCACTGGGCGCACAAGTCGAAAACTGATTGCGACCCGTGGGGCGAGGCCGAAACAATTTGGCACGCCGCATGGAAGTCTCGCTACGAAAACACCGAGGTCGTCATCGACAAGCATATCGATGGTGTCTTTTCTCGGCACCGAGCAGATGCCGTGTCGAGGGTCTACGACAGAGACATGGTGCTTGAGTTTCAGCACAGCGCGATACGGGCCGCCGAGGTGCGGGCGAGAGAAGATTTCTACCAAAACATGATCTGGATCATCGACGCATCGGCCGCGAGGCGGAACCAGCGAGTTTATCTTCGGTACTACCAGCCTGAGTCTGGCTCGCCTTACTGCACGTTCAAGTGGAAGCAGCGAAGACGCTCTTTCGACCTACACAGGTGCCCGATGTTTCTTGACTTCGGCGTGTCGTGGGTTCCGGCTGGGGAGATTGTCTACAAGGAACGGAAGTGGTGGGACGACGCTGGGCTGAAGGACGGTGTCGCACGACAGCCCGGCTGGTGGCAGCGGTTCAAGAAATACCCATGCCTGCTGGACGTTCGGAAGTGCGAGGAAGGCAGGGGCTGGGGGAGGCTCGTCTCGCATGAAGCCTTCTGCGACATGACCGGAGCGGCAAGGTTCATTCCCCACAGAAGCTCGTCGCCATGCGAAGTCTTCAATCACTTCGATGAACAGACTGACAAGGACGAACAGTACGGCTGGTGCATGCCGCAGCTTGAGCATTTCGGAGCACGATTCACCAAGGAGGCGATTGTATGAATGACATCTTCAAGGCAGCAGCGGGTTACGCGGCCAACCAAGCGTGGCCTATGGTTCAGAACTGGGGCATGCGTGAAGACGGCGGCTGCATGTGCTTCCGTCGCAAGGCGTGTGCTACCCCAGGAAAGCACCCGATCCACGACGACTGGCTCCTGCACGTCACGACCGACGAAGACACGATCTCGTCGTGGTTCGAGGAAGGCCAGATGTTCAACATCGGTCTGCCTCTCGGGCCGTCCAGCGGCGTGATCGATACTGAGTGGGACGACGAGAAGTCGTTCGCCACGGCGAAGCGGTTCGGCTTGCTTGGCATCCCGACACCCGGATTCGTCTCGTCCCGCGGCGGCCACCGGCTCTGGAAGATGGACAAGCGTTTGATCGACATCTCCAAGGGAGTCAAGAAGATCGACGGTTTGGAGGTGCGGTTCGGCGGCGGCGGCAAGATGACGCAGTCGATCATCCCGCCCAGCGTGCATCACACCGGCAAGAAGTATGCCTGGGAACCGGGGCGGTCGCCGGATGAAGTCGAACTGGCGACGATGCCAGAGGCACTGGTGCTCGCAGTCATCGCAGCCTGCGGCGGCGAGGGCGGCGTAGGCGAGATCACAAAGAACACGATCTACGAACGAATCATTCAGGAGGGCGAGAGGAACGACTCTCTCGTCGCTTGGATTTCGTCGGAGATCATGCGGATGCGTGATCCGCACGACCCGGCCGAGCAGCAGAACGTGCTGATGATCTGCCGTGCCTTAAACCAGACGCGGCTGGCCGTCCCGATGAAGGATCACGAAGTTGTGTCGATCTGGCAGGGGCAGCTTCGCTGGGGCATGAAGGCCAGAGCCTCGGGGGCCACGAAGATCGCCAGCACCGACAAGGATGCCGACGAGAAGGTCGAGGAGGCTCGCAGGAAGAGTCCGCATACGGCCAGCGGTCTGGAGATTCGCGGCGGCGAGTGGTTCCCCGGCCTTTGGAGCCTGACGGTCGTTCACTCCGACCCCAAGGAGTTCCGGCTGGGCGTGCCGCTCTCAGGTGCCACCCAGGACGACGAGGACGACCGGATGCGTGTCTTCGTGTCGCTGACAAGTGCCGACTGGTCTAGCCCCATAGCGGTCGCCAGGAAGGTACTCGAGGCCACAGGCACCATCGATGTGACCGACCCCAATCCGAAGGAGTGGGCCAAGATTTGGAACGGCTACTCCTACAAACCAGAGGGGGAGAAGAAGTCGGTCAAGGTGCGGGGTTTGAAGGTCAAGCTCATGGACGAGCGCGACGAGGAGTGGCCGCCGGCAGAGCAGCAGCGGTACTGCATGGTCGCAGGATGGCTCCTAGAGGCTCTGACGGCCATCGTGCAGCCCGAGCCGGATTCGGACGACTCAACGCCCCACCCCTCGGGCAGGCCGTCATGGGTGCGAATGCCAGACGGAGAGTTCCAACTGTTCTTCACATGGGGCCGGGTCTTCGAGGACATCCAGAAGAACAAGAAGGTCAGGCTTCACGAAGGCGACCAGACCGCGCTGAAGCGACGGATGCTTTCGGCCACGGGGGAGTCGGAATTCCGTATCGAACGGGTGCGGGTGGAGACGGGCGTGCGGAGGAGGTATGTGGTCTGGACACAGGATCACATTACCCACCTTAACAACATTGCCCATCCTGACGGCCAGCCTGACCAAAAGACCCTTATTATTAAGGGCCAAATTGAATTTCAAAATCCAATTATTGGCTCGGGAAAGTTGGTTTGTGGCCCAGCGTGATCTAAATGCCTACTGCGTAAGAGTTTACGGTGGGCCAAAAGTCGGCCCACAAATCCCCCTAAAACGGAAAGTGGCCCAATGTCAGAGACACAAGTGGCGAGGCTCGTCGGCGGTGCTGGTACGGGCAAGACGACGGAGCTATTGGAGATCATGAAGGCAGTGCTGGCGCAGATCGGAGACAACCCGTCTGCCATCGGTTTCGCCACGTTCACTCGCGGCGCTCGAGAGGAGATGGTCAACCGGGCCTCGGCGGCGTTTGACTGCTCGCCTAGCCTCTTGGATCGGCACGGGTGGTTTCGGACGGTGCATTCGACGTGCCTGAAGATGCTGAATCTGAGAAGTGACGAGCTACTTGCTGCCGACGACAAGGCGTCGAAGTGGATCGCGGAGCACCTGAAGGTATCGGTTTCATGGAAGAAGGTCGGAGACAGCGGCTACGCGGCCTGCGTGGGCGACGAGGAGGCGGCTGCCGCTATGACGCTCTGGGACTTGTCTAGGAGCCGTATAGAGCCTCTGGGGGCCATCCATGCAGCCAAAGCCAATGCGGGCTTAGAGGTGCCTTCTATCGCGTCTGTGAGGCATTTCGTGAAACGGTATGAGGATGCCAAGCGTCTGGAGGGCAGGACGGACTACGTTGACCTCCTCGGGCGTTACAGCGGCGTTCGGTTCGGCCTAGATGGGCCAGAGATGGTCGAGCCGGAGGGCAAGCTCCCCGAGGGTGTGCAGGCGTGGATATTCGACGAGGCTCAAGACGCATCGGCCCTGGTTGACCGCGTCTGCCGGCGGCTGGCCTACGCCCCAGGAGTGAGGTGGGCGTATCTGGCGGCAGACCCGTTTCAGTCGATCTTTGGGTTTGGCGGGGCCGACTTCAACAACTTTTTGTCGTGGAAGGCTGACAAGGAAAGGACGATGCCGCAGTCGTGGCGGTGCCCCCGGCCGGTGATGGAGCTAGGAGAGCGGTGCCTGCGGAGGATGCACAAGGGGTATTTCGACCGCGGGATCGCCCCGGCCAGCCACGAAGGCGTCGTGATCCGCGAGCCGTCGATTGAGAGGGCACTGTGTCAGGTTGACGGCACCCGCTCCACGCTGGTGCTGGCGAGGTGCAACTTCTCGCTGAAGAAGTTCTCCGACGTTCTGACGGCCCGCAAAATCCCGCACGGTGGCTTAAACGACAAGGAAGACACCAAGAGTCTGGTGGCGTTCAACACCTACTGGAGGCTCCAGCACGGGCAGGGGGTCGGCGGCGAGCAGTGGAAAGAGGCTATTGCACTGACGCCCGTCAAGGCTACTGGGGACGATATCTTTCTGGCTCGCGGCGAGAAGGCGGCCTGGAAGAACGGGAAGAGGGACGGCGTCGAATTCATCGACCACGACGAACTCGTCGCTCTCGGAGGGGCCACGCCGGCCTTGATGGAGGCCGTCAAGAGTGGGGCGTGGTCGTCTCTGTTGGACGGTGGCAGGAAGTGGTATGACGCCGCCAAAAAGCACGGGCCGGAGGTGGCGACGAAGCCGAATGTGAGGCTATCTACGATCCACGGCGCAAAGGGGATGGAGGCCCAGGACGTGATCCTGGCGACGGAGACGGCGAACCGAGTCGAGGTCGAGCGGGAGCTTGACCCCAGAAGCCACGACGAGGAGTGCCGGCTTGAGTATGTCGGCGTGACTCGAGCCAAGGAGCGGCTGTTCGTGTGCGAATCGGACGAACCTTACGCGATGGAGTTGCCCCGATGAAAGACACACTTTTCGACATTTCGCCCGATGAACCAGTACGTTCTCGCGGTAAAGGTGCCTCTCGCGCGCAACCTTTGCCCGTTGTGGTGGAACCAGAAAAGCCGGTACTTAATAGGGAGGTTCAGCAGAGCCGACCGATCCTGCCCATCGGCATGATTGAGCACACCTACGATTGTGCCGATGCCGCCTGCGGAACCCAGTGTCACGACATCCTGCACGAAGACAGGGGCGAGTGGTATCTGTCCTGCGTCTTCTGCGGCACCGGGCAGTGGGTGAAGGCGATCCCGGGGCATCTGAAGCCACGGGAGGAAGCGTTCGTGCTGAGAGAGGGACGGTTTGCTGGCATGACACTGGACGAGGTTGGTCGTCAGCAAAAAGGGCCAGAGTTCATTCTGTGGGCCGCCGAGAATCACAAACGGGACGCCGTCCGCGCCGCCTGCAAAAAACATATGGACGACAAAAAACCCACCGTGTAAGCTACTGCCCACCACTACGGAAAGGATTCCCTATGGCTCTATGTCTGACTCGCCGCCCAGGCCAGCGTCTGCTTTTCAGCAGGCCCGACATTAAAATCACCATTGAGTCGGTCGAAGGGAAGACCGTGCGTCTGGTTATCGACGCACCAAAGCACATTCGCATCACCCGCGAAGAGCTTGTCTACCGCGCCCCGCCGAAGACGCCGGAGGCCGCCACATGATCAATCTGTTTGACCCAGCCCGCGTCTGGACATTCCCGCTCCCCAAGTTCACCCAGGAGAACTTTTCGATGGCTAAGAAGAAGCCCGCCCCCGGCTGCCCGACCCGCGCCGCAATCGACGAAATCCTCGCCCACATCGAGATCATCAACACCCGACTCGCCCTCTGCGCGAAGTTTGAGGAACTCAGAACGGCCGAGCGGATGCTGCACACCATCGCCCAAGGCGTTGCTGCCTTGACAGCGCGAGTCGAGGCCATCGAGGAAACGCTCGCCGCTGAAGAGGCGGAAGCAGACGACGCACCCGTGACCCGCACATGGCAGCAGTGGTGGGAGGGGCGATGACAGAATCGCTTCACACCTGGGCCTCAGTCGCCACGATTCTGATCTTGGCTGGTGCGATCTGTTACCTGTCGCTTTTGCCGTACATGACCAAGGATTGATCATGCTTCCCGATTTCAGCGAGTCTTGGTCGGACTTTATTCAGGAAGACGGCGTCGTGAAACCTCAAGTAAATCTGAAGGTGAATACCGACGCTATGTATCACGTCGATCCAGACGGGCTAATCCTTACGTTCACTGCGTTTGGCGTTAAGTCTGAAACGTGTCTGCTCACGGTCTTGTTCCGCATGTCCGTCGATGCGGCGAGGGTGCTCTCTCACCACTGCCGTTTTCCAGCAAAACCGGGTGACCGCATCACAGTTACGAAAATGATCGACCGCGTTACCGGCGATAGCGGCGAGACATACAGTCGTTTTGCTGGCGTGGTGACATGACCACCTACTGCAATCGCTGCAACGAGAAGAAGACCAGTAACGGCCCGTGCCCGAAATGCGGATGCCCCGAGTTCAGGATTGAGAAACAAGAAAGGAGCCGAGATGCCAATCAAAAAGGGCTACAGCCCCAAGTCGATCAGCAGCAACATCAAGACCGAGATGCAGGCGGGCCGTCCGCATAAGCAAGCGGTTGCCATCGCACTGGACATCGCCAAGAAGGCGAAAGCGAAGAAGAAGTGAACTACGCCACGATCCTCGAGGCTCTCGCCGAAATGAACCCAGAAGCCTTGATGGCTGACGGACTCGAGAAAGCCTGCATCGGCTTCACAGTTAACAACCATCACGCACACGTCGCCGTCTATGACATCGACGTGTGCATCGACATTCTCGTCGCTCGCGACGGCATGACCTCGGCCGAGGCCGACGAGTTTCTTTCGTTCAACACACTCGATGCGTATGTCGGCGAGAACGGCCCCCTTTTCATAAGGATGTTCAATGACGAGGAAACGTGAACGCCAAGTAATGTCAAACCCTCAAATTACAGTTGGCTCTTCTCTCTTCACCATTGAGCAGTGGAGGACACTAGGGTCGCGGCCGAATTGGATTCAAGCAGGAAGAATCATCCTTCAAATTGATCCGACCGCGAAGCTGGATTCCATGTCGCTGGGCGATATCGCAGACTTCTTTTCGACTCGCGCTATTGCTGTACCGCAGGGCGGCGATCCGACAAAGGCGGTAACAGAGGAGCAGATTGCGATGATAAAAGGCGCAGCAAACTAGGCTACTAAGGGAGATACACAGTGACCCGCAAACGTGAACGCCAAGCCAAGAAGAAGCCCGCCCCGCCGGCCCCGCCGGAGGGCTACGCCGCCAGGACGAAAGCCCAGGCCCACGCGCTCGAGGTGATCGCCAAAAACACGATCACGTTTGTGCTCGGCCCCGCCGGCACGGGCAAGACACACCTTGCTAGCGGCTACGCCGTGCAGCAACTGATCGACGGTCGGGTAGAGAACATTGTCATCACCCGACCGAGCGTGGCGACGGAGCAACTTGGCTACCTCCCCGGCTCGGCTGAAGAAAAAGTAGGGCCATACCTCGTCCCATTTTTCGACGCGCTCGAGAGGATCGCCGGCAAGCGCGGCCACACCCGCGACCGCATCTCTGCCGCGGTGAAGATCGCGCCGCTGGCCTACCTCAGAGGTCGCACGTTCAACAAGTCGGTGATGATCTTCGACGAGGCGCAGAATGCGACCTTCGGCCAGTTGAAACTCTTCCTGACCCGTATCGGCACTGGCAGCCAGATCATCATCACTGGCGATGCCGACCAGTCTGACCTCCCCAGGAGCGAGCGTCGGCTCATCGATGTCATGCAGCGGCTGGCGAACTTGAAAGGCGTCGGGGTCGTCGAGTTCAAGGCGACGGAGATCGTCAGGAACCCCATCATCGAAGGCGTCCTGCGGGAGCTAGAGAAATAGCATGGAACTGTTTGTCTTGCCCACCGGCCGTCTCCGCGTCACCGAACGCAACTTCATCGCCGATCACCTGACCCGGCCGGGGAGCGATTTCCAGCGGGCGATCCTGGCTGGCGGCGGCGGCCTCACGGGCACGATTGCCATCTGCCTTGACCAGGGCGAAATCATCGGGTGGGCGCGAACAGAGATATGGGACGGCCTCCCGACGCTCGAGGCGTTCGTCTCGCCCGCCTACCGCCGCCGCGGCGTGGCTACGCTCTGCGCCGCCGGCCTGCGGACGGAGGGCGTCTGGCGAGACTACGAATTCGTCGCAGTCTTCAGGCCGACGATGGCGGCGCTGGCTCATCGCCTGGGCATCCTCCACGCCGAGTTCCAGCGGACGCAGACCGGCGAGTGGGTGGAAGCCAAATGACTCCTGAAGAACACATTGCCATCGCGAACGCGACGATTCAGGTGGATCGCATGATTAAGACAACGATCCCGATGGTCGAGGTGCTCGCGAAAGCGGCCACTGAGGTGGAGGCTACGGCATTGGCAATGTCTGCGTGGTTTATGCGTGACAGTATGATCGTATACGCCAATGAAATGAAGGCATTTCTGCTCAGTTTGGACGAGGAAGACGGCATTGACGACTAAGCTACCGACCCAGATAATGTGCTCCGTTCGGTAGTCTTTTTTCATGGAGGATTTGCTTATGCGTTTGCTTGTTTGTGCTCTTGGCGTCTTTGTGTTTTCTCAATTCGCGAATCGCGAATGCCACGCCGACAACGTCGTCGTGACGACGACCACTATCGTCAGTGCTGAGTCCTCGGCGCAGCAGATGGCCCGCACTGGTGTGCTGCGGCATTGCGGTCGTGCCGGTGGCCGGCGGGAGGGGATCGGCTTCTCGACGACCTCTGCGGAGTCGGCGCGTCGTGCGTGTTGTTTTTTTGGGCGCTACCGGATCGTTGAGGAGGCCGTCGTGTGGTCGCCGATTCGCCGTGGCTGGTTCGCCGTGATTCGCTACGCCGACTGACAATCCTTGTGGTGGGCCGGGGGTGGCGGGCGCTCGAAACCGCCGCCCCCGGTTTTCTTATGAACGATCTCATTCAAATCGAATTTGTTGGCGGCCCGATGGACGGGGCGATCCGCCCTATACCACACGGCTGCATCGAGGTGCCTCTGGCCGCCGGGGCCGTGATGCATATTTACCGTCGCGACGAAATCTACGTTGGCTTCGCTGTGAAGCAGATCATGCGGCACTCCGAGGCCAAGGCAACATGGAGGGACAAAGATGACTGGTACGGAAACCGACCAGATGGCAACGAAGGTATGCGAGCTTGAGGCCATGCTGGCCGAAGAGCAGAAGAACGTCGCGTACTGGAAGGATGTCGCCGAGATGATGCGGCTGCGGGCACAGGCGTTGTCTGAGGAAGTGGAGTTGCTCAAGTGAATGCCGACATTCCGACCCTCCGCTGCTGGGTGAGGCTGCCTCATATCGCAAATCGCGATGGCGTCGAAGAGGCTTATTGCTTCGCGGTGCAGAGCATTAAGGGGCGGGCACTCGCGTTCCACGCCATGCTTCGCAGCGGTGCTCATTACCGCGGCGTCCCGATCCACGCCATCGCCCTGTCGCCTGACGCTGCCGAGCAGAGCCTCGGCGACTGCCAACTGTGGGACTGTTTCTCGAGCCGCCCCGTTGTGACGGTGTTTGACTACTTACGCGACCACCAGTGCGTCTGCTACACACGCAGCGGGCCGCAAAGCGGCGTGTATCTGTTCACGGTTGACTGGCTGCCAGACTCTGCCGAGAGGCCCGGTTTTGTGCTGGAGCCAAGCCAGAATAAATGCGGCCACGTCATCGCCCTGGATAGCGGCAACCTCTGCGCCCTGCCGACCAACCGCATTGCATGGCGCGACGGCTACTTCATCGGCAGTAACCCTAACCCGCGAGAGATGGGCTACCGGGTTCAGTCCGAGGTGTATCAGTCGGAGAGCGGCGACTGGGATGTCTCACGCGACGACCGATATATGTACGAACGGGTCGAGGAGGACTTGTAACCATGAACGACTATCCCACAACCCTCCGCGTGATCGCCGCCTTCAGCGGAGGCGTCTACCTTGGGTGGTCTGCCGCCCTGGCCGCGTTCGTCGAATCGGTGAAGCGAGGCACGATGCAGCAACTGATAAATGATTATGAGGAAGTGTTCGGGAGGAGCGGAAAATGACAGACCGAGACGAATTCGCCGCAGCGGCGTTGACGGGTTATCTGGCAAGCGAGTCAAGCGACAACGCTATCCCAATCGATGATGCAGCCGCAGACGCTTACCGATACGCCGATGCAATGCTGCGACAGCGAGACGCTGAAGGTCGCACGCCGCAGCAGCCCGCGCTCACCAGCGACGAGCGTTTCGCGATCCGCTACTGCTTGACCCGAACCCTAGAAAAACATCTCGTCGGCCACTTCCGAAAGGACGAGGAAGATGTCTGCATCCACGGCGTGATGCTCAAGAGGACGTTACTTGATTTGATTGACCGATTCCCGTGCAACCCAAAGGAGTGAATATGCACTGCCCCCCCGTCTCCCTGCCCCACCTCTACAAACTCTGGAGGAGCGAACTTCGCAGCGACGAAGTCGCCGCCGAACTTAATGTCACTCGAGGTCACCTGTTCTTCTTAGTTCGCAAACACAAGCTGGGCCGCCGGCCGCAGCGGTTTGAGGCTCCGCGAAAGAGCGTCCACCCCGACCCGACTCCCCAGGAGATCGAGGAGCGGGCTGCCGCCATCCGCGCAAACTGGACGCCGCAGGAGAGACGCACCCGCATGGCCGGCGTATACCGCGTTCAGCGTGTTACCGCCGCCGTCTTCGACGACTCGAGAGATCACTACAACGAAGTATCGTTTTTTGATTGACGATAAGGCTACCGCCCACCATAGTCAGGGGTATGCAACGGAAAGCTCCCCTGGAGAAGCATATTGTTGCAAGGGTCATGGCGCAAGGACGCGCCCTCGGGTACTGGGTCACCAAGTACCACGGCAACGCTTTTACTATGTCGGGCGTGCCCGACGTGCTGGCGATCAAGGATGGTCGCGCCTGCTGGCTTGAATGCAAGCGACCGGGCGAAAAGCCAACACCAATCCAGATGCTCCGCATGAAGGAGTTGCAAGCGGCAGGATGCCCGGTCGCCGTCGTCACGTCGGCCGATGAGGCTCGGGCGTTCCTGGAGGGCATTGCATGACTGCGTGGAAAGACTTCGTCGATTCCATCGACGACTCGCACCCGATGACCACGGCGGCAGAACACATCGCCATGATCTGCGAGGCCGTCGAGGGGCGGGCGTGGAACATCCTTGAACTCGGCAGCCACGCCGGCATCTCGACCGCAGCGATTGCCCTGGCAGCCCCGGCATCGACGATCACCTCGGTAGACCTCTGCGACACAGTCAAGGAGGCCATGCGGCTCGTCTACTGGGCCGCCAACGGGGTGACGAACATCACGCCCGTAGCGAGCACGGCAGAGGGCTTCCTGCGGACGTGCCTGCCAGGGCAGTTCGACGTTGTCTTCCACGACGCTGTCCACGGGCCGGCGGCGTTCAGCGAGTATCTCGCCTGCGTTGAGATCACCCGCATTCTGTTCATCCACGATTTCGAGCAGTTGCCGGAGGATATGCAGGCGGCGATCACGGCGAAGTTCAAGATCACGATGTCCGACGCCGACTCCAAGGGCCGCGTGCTGTTCGGCGGCCAGAAATGAACAAGGTCATCACCACATTCGGCCTGGGGCCGATGGCCGAGCTACTGGACGTGTCGCTGCCGACGTTCACCCGCTACGCCCAGGCCCACGGGTATGACCTATTCGTCCCGTCGGGGACGCAGTTCGCCAACATCCAGAGGCACCCGTCATGGTGCAAGGTGCCGCTGATTATGTCGCTGCTCCAGGGCGGCTATGACACCGTCCTCTGGATCGACGCCGATGTCGTCGTGCGGAAGCATGACCTCGACATCGCCGAAGGCGTCGAATCGCCTATGGGCATGGTTGTGCAGAACACCTCCGACGGAGCCGTGCCAAGCTGCGGCGTGTGGCTGGTGCGCCAGGCCGCGATGGAGTTCCTAGAAAGCCTCTGGCCTCTGAACGGGTTCGCCCGGTCGGGCTGCTGGTGGGAGCAGGCGGCCGTGATCGCGGCCTTGGGCGGCGACCCCGACGCCACGCCTGTGTCTGTGCCGAACGGTTGGTGGGCGCAGTTGCCCTATGAGTTCAATCCGCACATCGGCGATTACCGCGGCATTGGGGGCTGCCGGTTCTTCCACGCCACTTGTTTCCCCGACCGGCTCAAGGCGATGAAGGAAGCTCTGCAATGAACCTGACCTATCACCCCAGCAAAACCTACAGTCGCCCCGAGGAGTTGTGGGATGTCGATGAGGTTTTCGCGGAAAGCTACCGCGAACACGTCAACTACGGCCGCGTGGAGGCACGCCGGCAGAAACTCGCCATCGTAAGCATCGCCCGGAATTCGATGCCTTACTTGAAGAACACGCTGCGTCTCGTGGACGAGTTGGCTGGCATGTGGCGGGACTGCGTTTACTACGTTTATACGAACGACAACGACGACGGCACGGGCGAAGCCTTGGACGAATTCGCCATGCGGCAGTGGGTGACCGTCGAGCACGCCACCCTCGGCGGCCTGGATGCTCGAGGATTTGAGCCAGAGCGGACGGAGCGGCTGGCGAAGTGTCGATCTCGGTGCCAGCAGTGGGTTCGGAACCACGCCGCAGACGCCGGGTATGTGATGGTGCTCGACACCGACCCCCACGGTGGATTCTCAGTGGACGGCGTCATGAACAGCCTGGGCCACTTCTGCGAGATGCTCGGCGATTCGTGGAACCGTCGTGAGCCGGGAGCGATGGCGAGCCACTCGCTCTTGATCCGCGCGCAGGGCAAGCCTGGGGTCTACGGTGCGGCGAGCTACGATGCGTGGGCGGCGAAATTGAACACCTGGGAGGATCGCCGCGATCATGATTGGTTCCACCTCTTGAACCCGCCTGTCGGCTCTCCTCCGATCCCTATGTATTCGGCGTTCGGCGGCCTCTGCCTCTACCGCCGCGAGGCATATCTGGCCGGAATGTATGACGGCAGCACCTGTGAGCATGTGCCGTTTCATCGGGCCATGCACCGGCGTGGCTATCAACTCTTTCTCAATCCAGGCTCGAGGTATGTAGCGATCCTCCCATGAAATTAGACGCCCGACAGAAGCGAAGTTTGCGGCGTCTATGGAAGGGCGACAGTTCGACGGAAGAAATCCTGGCTGAGATGGAGTTCACGCTCGATCAGCTTGAGCAGGCGAAGGCAATCCTCGGCCTCCCTCCCCGGCCTGAGCCGGAGTTTTTCTTACCGACGCAAGCCGAGATACGGCTTGAATGCGCCAAGATTCGCGCGGGCTGGCATCCGTCTGAGCGGGAGGCCCGACTTGGTAAGATTAATATACCTACTAAGGGAGAGAACTATGCTCGCAGAAGTGAAGCTGGTGATCGCCCCCACCGAGGCTCGCCTAACCATAACGAAAGGCGACGAAGTCGTTGACGACGAGATTTGGGCGTTCGGTCGCAAGATCGGCAAAACAGAGGCCCGCGAGTTCGCTCGAGCGGTTTTCGACGATGCGTATGACGGGATCAATTTTATGGTTCATGGCGAAGAGTGATGGCTGACGACGACGAGATCGACCGCCGCGAGTTCGACGATGTCGCCTCGGGCGACGACTCGCCTCCGCTGATGAATTTGGTGCATGACAAGCCCTATAGCCGGGGCACGCTGACTAGCCAAGGACGGACGGCCAGCAAGGAATACCAAGCTTTTCTCGAACGGAATCGCAATGGAAGAAAGTGACGAGCAGTTCGGCGCGATGTACGGGAGCCTGTCGATCATCGACAAGGTGAAGTTGCTCGCCGCCTGGGCACCGATGCTCGCGAAGCTCGAGGCCGTCGCCGTCGCGAAGACGCCCCATGAGAAGGCTATTGCACTGGTTGCCGCTCTCCGGCTCTGCGCCGACCAGACGAAGACAGCAAAGGACAACAACGTGCTTGACCTTCTTGAGGCGAACCTGAAGACGCCCGAGGGTCAGGCTTTGGTTGAATGGCTCGCCAGTGTTGCAAAGGAAATCACATGACGTGGGAACAGATCGGTGCCGGTATCGTTGCGATGGTTGTGTTCGCGTGGCCGAAGATCGTCGCAGGGTTCAAGGCTATCCTCGCCACCTTTGGACGGCCTGAACTCCGTAGCCCGCCCGCGGTGACGCCGGCCGCCGCCGCACCAGTTGGCTACCAGCAGGCCATCCACAACCTCGCCCTGGTTCGGTCACGGCTGAACGCTACCGACCACCTCGGCGACGAGAAAAGCCCTGAGCGAGCCGCCATCGACACCCTCACGCTGGCCCTGGTGGCGGGGAGTGACAAATGAGAATCCAAGCGAGGCATATCGTGGCTATCGTCCTGCTAGCGTTCGCCTGGAAGGGCAGCGAACTGAAGATCGACTGGCCGACGCTGCCGAAGCCCGCCGCGGTGGCCGCCGCAGCAAAGCCGACCGCTGATCAGCTTGCCTGGGCGGGGGAACTGAAGCCGATCCTGCCCAAGATGCTCCCAGCAGACCGTAAGTATCTCTCGGCGTTTTATGACGCCACGGCGTTCATTCTGATTCAGGATGGTGCTCGGTCTACTCCGATCATCGGCGATACCGACAAGTTCACGATCTTTCACGCCGGCAGCCTTCAGCTTGCCATCGAGAAGAAAAACGTGGGCAAGTACCCCGGCCTGGACAAGGCTATCGACAGCGTGTTCCTGAACGCCTCGGGTGCCGATGTCGCCGCAATCGACGCCGACAAGAGGGCGAAGCTGATCGCCGCCTGCAACGTGCTCTCTTGGGCGTTTAGGGTGAACGGAAATGAGTGACTTCGATCCAGTCTCCTCATACTCGAGTGGTTTCGTCGGCTGCCGCAAAGACCCGCGAGCAGACGAAGTCTTCGCCGACTACGTTCTTCGCTACGGCGGCGACCCCAACGGCGCGAACGTCGCGTATGACTGGGGTCTGGAGCAGGCGGGGGCGGGCAAGCTATCGACGCTCTGGCGAACGATAGAGGCCGTGTTCCCCGGCTCTCTGCCAGGGCCATCGCAATTATGGGGCGACTGTGTCGGGTGGGGTTGCTCTCGCGCGTTACTCGGCAGCCTCTCGGCAGAAATCTATGACAACAAGCCCGACGAGGTTACCGGCCGTCTCGAGGGTGCCCCCGAGCTACCAGCCGCCGGCATCAAAGAATCAGTGATCGCTTCGGAGTCGCTTTTTTCTTGGAGGGGCTTCAGCGGGGACGGCTGGGTGTGTTCTGAAGCGGCGAAGGTCGCGTGCGAGAAGGGGTTCCTTATTCGCAAGCCATACCCGCATCTCAAGATCGATCTGACTCGTTACACCGAGAGGACGATCAAGCTCGGCGGCGCGACTCCTCCAGGGGAGGATTGGCTGCGAGAGAGCAAGCAGTATGTCGCGAGGACGGCGACGTTCCTGAAGGGGCGGGAACAGGTGCGCGACTTTATCGGGTCGGGCTTCTGCGTGTTCAACTGTAGTTCGCTCGGATTCGAGAAGACACGCAATGAAGATGGCGTGAGTCGTCAAGTTGGCCGATGGGCTCACAGTCAAGCGTTTATCGGCTATGACGACCGCGCCGAGACGCACAAGAAGTACGGGCAGGCTCTTGTGCTCTGGTGCAACTCCTGGGGCCGCGGCTGGAACTCAGGAAGTCGGAAGGTTCTCGGCACCGATCTGCTCATTCCCGAGGGATGTTTCTGGGCGCTGGCTGACACAATCGACCGATGCCAGTGCATCGCACTCTCAAGCGTTGCAGGCTGGCCTCGCCGACGACACACGACCTACGGAGCCAGTGGCAATGTCTAGGTACTTGTTGGCAATCACCGCTGTCTTGTGCGGTTGCTCGAGCGCCACCGAAGACCTCCGGCCGTTCGTTGCAGTGGCCGGCAGATACTCGCTGATGACTGATACGAAGCCTGCCCCCGCCGTGCAGACGGATTGCTCGAACTGTCACGGCACGGGAAAAGTCGGCGATGGGCGAGTGATGTCAACGTGCTCAATCTGCAAAGGCACCGGCAAGGTCGTGTCATCCTCCGCAGCACAATGCAAGGACGGCACATGCCCGCCAAAGCAAAATACGATTCGCTGAAGACATATGTGCGTCGCGCCGGCGGCATCCGGCTCGCCACGCATCCTGCTCTTCGCGACAAGCTGATTGAATGGTCGGTCGAGGAGTTCCCAACCGATGCTCCACCGGAGCGGATGGAAGAGGTGCTCTCCGCTCGTTTACGCCTACGGGTGCGCGATCAGTACGGCAGCGTGATCGCCGCGATCTTGATCTCGGTGTTAGCCCAGTTAATCGTCAAGGCCATCGTGGAATGGTGGAAGCGGCGTAACGCCCACCAGATTCTGATGATCGGCTGGCAGGAGCAGGCCCGTGCCGAAAAGAATCCCGACCTATAGGCCGCAGCGTTCCCCTGTTCGGGGTCAGCAGGATCGCCCCACCGCGGCGGCTCGAGGCTACTGCACCGCGGCATGGAGACGCACTAGGCTAGCCGTCATCGCCCGCGACCAGGGCGTCTGCCAGTTGTGCGGGCTACTGGTGGTCGGCTCCCCCGACATCGACCACATTGTCGAGAAGGCCAAAGGGGGTACGGATGCGCTATCGAATCTCAGGGTGGCCTGCCACCAGTGCCATTCCAAGCGGACGGCCCGCGACTCGCGCTAGGCTTTCTTCGCGTAGTTGATGCCCTTCTGCCGGCCGCCGGCCGCCCCCCACTTCTTGACCATCTTCTGATGGGCCTCGGAGTGGTAAGGGTAGTAGAACTGCTTCAGCAGATCGATCTTCGATTTGTGGATCACGACGCGGCCGAGGAGTTCCTCGGTGACTTTCTTCCCGGTCTGCTCGGCTCTGGCGATCACCCGTGCGAGAGTTCGCCGCGGGCAGCCCAGGGCCTTCATCGTGGCCGGGATCGTCAGGTAGTCGTTGACATCTACGGGTTTCATCAGTTTTCGTCTCCTACACCAACAAATACGCCGGAGATATCCACGGTCACGTTCAGCGAAAGTTCGGGCTGATCCTCGGGCTGGAGCGTCAGGATGATATGGCCGACCTCGACATCGACCTCATAGCCGATCCCGATGGTCTTGCCTTCCCACTGTGCCTCTAGCTTGTCGAGCGCTCGAGTGACCCGGTTCACAATCGATTCGGATGTCTTACGCTTCCGGCCGTGGGTTTCCACGATCCGGGTGTGAACACCCTCGGCCAGGAGTTCCTCGACCCGCACCTGGGCGGCATCGAATGAGAACCGCTCGGCCAGATCGACCTCCTCGCACCACATACCATCGGCCATGCGGAAGTGCTCGCCGGCCACGTCGCTCAGAACATACTTCATCGTCTTCTCCTCTGGTTTCGTCGTTCGGGGTTAGGTGTGACATTCTAGCGGTCAAGGCAATCATCGGCAAATAGAGAGTAGGGATTCGACAAGGTCGTGGACGGCCCTCGCTGCCGTGCTGTCCGTCCCGAGCATTTGCCCGAGTCGGATCAGCAGCAGCGAGCGGACGATGTCATCCACCGACCATTTCCACGGTCGGGGTGGCCTCATGTTGCAACGGCCTCCCCGACGCGGCTGCCAGCCGCCTTGGCGGTGGCGGTTTCGATGGCCTCTTGAACGCGGTCGCGGGCTTCGGCCAGTTCGCGGGCCGCGGCGGCCCAGGCTTCGGCCTCGCTGTCACAGATCGTCCTGTCGCCAGAAGTGACGGCCTTGACCGGCCCGTCGGGGCTGAATCGGAGCATCACGATGTCGTGAACCACGCCGACCACTGTGGCCGGGTGAATGTGAACTCGCGACCGTCCATCGAACTCAACGAACGTCATCATCGACCAAACCACATCGCCTTCTGAGTGTGCCACATGGGCCTCCTTTTCTTGGGGTAGAAATCATGCTCGGTAGCCTAGTAAACAATCGGCCAGTAGCCTAGTCGGGCTTGCGTCGTTTTTTGGATTTCTTCCTGGCGGCCCGCAGCCGCTGGAACTCATCCAGCGCCTCCTGGGCGATCCGGTTCATGGCGGCGCGGCAGTCGGCCTCCGTCGCGATCTGCTTCTCGACGAGGAACGAGAGCCAGCCGGCCTCATAGGGCGTGATTCTGTTTTTCACGGTCGGGGTGCTCCTGGGGTTGTTACGCTCGGGTTTTAGTGGTTTTCTTCGCGGCTCGTTTCGCCGGCCGGGGCCGCTCAATCTTGCCGTTATTCCAGAACGGGTGGCCGTTCCACATCCAGTATTCGCTGCGATTGTTCTTCCGGTGATACGCATCGATCATCGCCGCCGCCTCGGGCCGGCTCGTTGCAACGCCGACAAGCCGGCCGGGAATGGTGTAGACCTCAATGCGTTTGGAATGAGCCACGAAGGCGTATCCGACGTGCTGCGAACTCAATCGGCTCTTTGCCTTGAGAAAATACGATTTCCCGTCATGCGTCAGTTTCGGCGACAAGCACGTCGATATCGTCGTGCGTTGGCTAAACATGATCCAGTAGCAGTCTTTTGGCTTTATCATCGGAACCTCTCGTTTCGCCGCTCGGTGTTTCCATGCTCGGGGGCGGCGGCGGCCCTCGAGCGCGGGTGTTGTGATCTGGTTCAGCCGTTCGCGAACGCACTCGCGTGACGTGGCAACTGCCGCAGGAAGTTGTGAAGGCCGGCGAGGGTCAGTGGAAACGCAGTGTCATAATCTGCGGTGCCGTCCTCCGAATCGTGCATCACAAGCTGGCCGACGATGCGGCTGGAAGTGATGATGAATTCGTACTCGTTGTTGTCGGACTGTGGGTCTTGGGCAGAAACCATGAAGTACGGCGAGCCGGTGCCGTCGTCTCCCAAGAGTTCGCAGTCGTCCTTCCCGCAGCAGCCGCCCGTGAGCACGTCCTCGAACGCCAGCAGGCTGGCCCTGAGAGCGTGAAGCTCTGATGGAGTGCTCTGCACACAGAACCGCATGTCCTTCTCGACTCTGGCCGCCAGCGGCCCAGTGGTCGCGTAGGCGGGGGTGTTCGCGGCCTTCTTGGCGGCGGCGAGGGTCTTCTTGTTCGTGCTAGTTGTTTTCTTGGTCATCTCTCGTTTCCTCGTACTAGGGGTTATCGGTCCACTGGTTTGATTGCACGTCCCGTGCCAATCGCAGAAAACTCGTTTTTGCCGTGTAGTTGATATCGCTGGGAAAAATGTTTTTGTGCCGACAAAAAAATCGTTGTCATGGTCGGGGGTCAAATCTTCCTCGCCACGATCCCGCGGCTCGTCACCGGCCGGGGGGCCGTCGCTTCAACGTCTGTCAGGGGGTAGCCGAATTTGCCGCCGGGGCCGCAATCGTGCGGTGATCCTGCCGCCACTCGGTGCCGGCCACGGTCGGCCGCAAACTGCTTCCGGTTCGCATATCTGATCGGCTCGCCAATCGTCGCGTAGCCGACCAGCATCGCCTTGCCCAGGCCGGTTCGGACGATCCCGACCCGCCGGCCCACATAGGGCCGGAGCGAGTTGGTTCGCCGAGTCTCCACGGTTTTCTCGCCGCGGAGGATCTGCCCGGTGTAGTCCTGGGTCTTGTCGTTGATGTTGATGCCGATCATGGTTGCGTTCCTCAGTAGTTGCAGAAAACTGCTTCGCGATCCTTCATGCACTCGGCGATCCCCGGCTCCAGGCGGTCGCTGGTCGCCCGCCGCAGCGTCAGTTCACGCTCATCGTCGCCGCCAACGAAGACGGAGATAGTGTCAAGGTCGCGGTCGGTCGTTGTGCCGGAGTTCCAGCGGTTGGCCTGGGCCGAGGTCATCAACACGCAGATGCCGCCGATCTCGTGCCGGCCGCGAATGCCGGCGGCATCGCGGGCCTTGCTCGGGGTGCTCCCCCAGGTGACGCCAGCGTCATAACTGTAGCGGCGTTTCGTGCCGGCCTGCGAGACGAGTCGCGTCAGACCGTATTCGTCAGTATCGGGGAATGTTTCGGTGATCATCGTCTCGCTCCTATGGTTTCGCCGGCCGGGGCCGGCAGGGGTGTTGTTGTTTCCACGAACCGGGGTCACTGAATCTCTGCCGCCTCGGCGGCTTCCACGATCTTCCTCGCCGCCTCGCGGCCCGCATCATCGGCGGCAGACACGGCTGCCTTCTCGACCGCGGTCAAGTCGCCCATCGTGCCGATGGCACCGGCCGAAAACTTGAAGTGACTGCCCATCCACTGGGAGTGGAGGATTCGCTGCCCGCGGGGGCTTTCTACGGTCAGTCGGCCCGCCCGCGTGTCATCGATCAGAGCCTGCGTGGCGGCGCGGTGATACGCCGCACAAGCCTCCGCGGCGGCAGTGTGCTCCAGGCCGATCAGATCGTCGATTGCACAGGTGCGGATCGTCTCGTCGCAGATCGCGAATTCTACGGCGACGGGCGGCGGAGGGGAGGCGTAGCCGTCCTCGACCGTCCAGCCTGCGGCACGAGCCTCGTCTGTGTCGATCATGGCCTCGTCATCGACGTTGGACTCGCTATCGGCACCCTCACTGATTTCGCCCGTCAGTTCACCGTCAGCATCGATCACGGGCCAGCAGCAATCCCACTGAACCAGTTCGGCCAGAATCCTCCACTCTTTGCTGCGATAGCGCAAGCCTCGTCCCTCTTCTGCCACGATCTCGGCGGCGGCAGTGCTGAAACCAGCTTCCGACTCCCAGACGGGGTCGCCGTTCGTTTCGATCACAAGCCGACCATCTCCGAGTTGCCACAGGTAGCAATGCGTACCCTTCGCAACACACTCGCCGCCGACCTCATCGATCTCTGCCTGAATCTGAATGCTGCTCGTCTTCATCTCTCGCTCTCCTCTTAGGTTCCCCCACTCGGGGGTCTGTGTAGTTTCCACTCTGTCCCGCCCGCCGGCAACGTGCCGGCGGGGAATCCCGTCACCGACGCATCCACCAAGAAACGCTGGCCCCCTCCTCGTCGAGGCCGGCGACCTCAAGCATGAACGCGAGAGTGTCCCGGTCGCGGGCATCGATCCGCGGGTCGGCCGCTACCGCGCGGGCCTCGGCCGCCGGTAGACCGTTTTCGATGATCTGCCGGCCACGCATATCGATAGCCACGTCGATCACCGGGAGAATGCGGTCGAGCGCACCCTGCCAGCGATACTGGTCTTCCTTGCTCACGGGCACATAGCCACGTTCGCCCATCAGCATGATCGACTCTTTTACCATTCCCATGATTGTTCTCCCGTAGGGGGTTCTCGTTTCCACGGTCGGCTGCCGGCACGTTGCCGGCGGCTCGACTACTTCGCTGTTCGCAACTGTGCCACCGGCCACGATCCGGCCTTGCCGTCTTGGAATTGAACGTAGGCGAACATCTCCGGGTTCCCGTTGTTCGTTTCGACGTGATACCCGTAGACTCTTCCCCAGCCGATGCGGTCTGTGTGTGCGTTCGGTTGCCCATTCGGGCCGACCGTCCAGACGCGTGCGTGGATGCAAAACGCGGATGGGTCGCCGTCTTCCCATACGCCGGAAGCATCGCCTTCCTTGCCGACTACCTGCACGGGATCGACGGAGATGACCGAATACAACTGGGCAAGGCATTCCAGATCGCAGCCGACCGTGTCGCTGATCCACTCAATCAGTTCGCGACGGGCAGCCGCGGCGTCGATGGTCTTCGTAGGTTCCATTGTCGTTTCCTCTCTCGGGGTGTTGGTGTTTCTATGCACGGGGGGTGATCACAGACCGAATCCGAATTCCTCGTTCAGCGTCTCGACCGCGGCGAGCAAAGCCTCGCGAACGGTATCGGGGCAGTCGCCGCCGTTCGCGGTCAGGGCCACCTCGACGCTGGAGAGCAGCGCGGCGGCTTGAGCACGGGTCAGGTACACCGTGGCATCATCGGCCGCCGGCACGGGGTGCTCGATCTCCAGCCCCTCGGGCGTGATCTCGATGATCTGGCCGATCTCGGTCGGGCCGTCGCTACCATCGCAGGATTCTGCATCGTCGCAGTCTTCATCCTCGGCGAGACGCAAAGCCTCGGCGACGGATCGGGCATTCACTCTCGCGATGGATCGGTAGTCCACCGACCAGTATCGGTACACTCGGAATTCACGCTTCGCGGGTTTCTTGGTCTTGGTCTTCATCGTCTGGTTTCCTCTTACGGGGTTCTCTCGGTCGGGGGTGGCCGGCAACGTGCCGGCCACCTCATCGCTGCCGGTCGCGAGCACCGGCAGACCAGGGGGGGGCCGGGATTACGATGCGTCTGCCTCGACGGCGGCAGATACTTCACGGGCGAATTTCTTCACGATCCCAGGCACAGATGCCTGACGTAGCAGATCGGCGGCCACCTCGTTCAGGTGATCGTTGTTTCGGTATTCGTCATCGACACAGTCGATGCCGCCGAGAAACCCCGCATGGTCTGCGATGCAGACGTTGCCGATCCAGATGGAGATGGTCATGTACCAGAATGTCCACTCCTGCGCCTCCCAGGCGGCGATATCCGCGGCGTCATATACCTCGGGGCTGGGCCTTTCGGTGAAATCACGAACCAGTCGCGCCTCGGCCTTCAAAGTGCCGGCGAAGGTTTTCACAGCCAGCGTCCCGTCTCCGAGAGCGTTCGCAAAATCAAATCCGGTGCTGGTATTCTGAGCGTTCATCGTGTCGTTTCCTCTATCGGGGTATAGGTTTCCATCCACGGGGCCGCATGGCACCCGGCTCGACCCCGCCCGCGGGCGGCGGGGCCGTGCCGGAGGTCAGGCGCGGTCATCGTCATAGCTATCGAACCAAGGCCCGCGGGCCTGGGTGCGGCGGCGGGCAGCGGTGCCCGTTGCCGTCTTGCTTGATGTTTCGGGGCTCCGGCAATGTGCCTGCGCCTGTTCAAGCGTCAGGCCACGCCGGATTGTGCGGGCGGGGCCGGTCATGTAGCAGCGAACGATTTTGTAGGTTGCCATGTCTCGTTTCCTCAGTCGGGGTTTCCACGGTCGGCCCCCAGGCGACGTGCCGGGGGGCAATTGTCGGGGTCAGGAGCCTATAAAACGCATTCCAGATGCATATCGGTGACGCGAACCAGATTGGCGACGTTCACGGCATTCGGCATGGATGGATCGTTCCATGCGACCGTCGCCAACGTCGTGCCGGCGTAGCTACGCATCGCGGTCACCCGCCCTCGGGCGGCCGGCATGCGGCCGGTCTGGCAGCCGATGGAGCGGAGAAATCTGGCCGAGTAGGCCACGCCGTCGCTGGGTCGGATATCGGTGTTCATGGGAGCATTTCCTCGGTCGGGGTTCTCACGGTCGGGGGGGCCGCCGGCACGTTGCCGGCGGCTTATGTGTTGGGCAGGAGCCTAGCCTGTGATGCTTTCATCTGAATCGTCAAGCAGAACCAAATCGCCGCCCATCTGCAAATCGAGGCCGGTGCGGATGATTAGCTCGCCTGTTTTTGGGCAGTAGTCGAAACTGCCGCGGCCTTCCAGGATGCACCGGATTTGCTTCAGGAGCGTATGGCCGCTGCCATCCCCCTCGGGGATGATCATCTCGCCTACGCCGGCCATGCGAAACTGGGCGGGGTAAACATCGTCAAATTCTTGGAGGGTCATGGGATCGTTTCCTCGGTCGGGGTTATCGTTTCGCCGGTCGGGGGTCTGGACTAGAACCCTGCACGAACACGCTCGACTTCCATTCGTGCCAGCCACAGTTGATTCTCGGCAACTCGCAGATGCTCCACCAGTTCGTCGAGAGTTCCCGAGCCATAGAAGGCCGCTGCGAGCGCGGCGGCGATGCCGTCTCGGAGGCTTTGCGGGGGAGTATTGTTGTTCTTGTCCATCCATTTCTGCACCAGTCCTCCGAATGACTTGTCCATAGCGTCGAATGTTTCTTTCGTGTTCATAGTCTCGTTTCCTCAGTCGGGGTTATCGTTTCGCTGGTCGGGGTCATCCCGGCCACGTCACAAGATTAGCATCGTCCTTCAGTCGGTCAAGCCTAAAATAATTCTGTGCGGTTTTCTCGGGGTTTGTTCGGATCGGGGTCTGCTTGGACAGTTGGTATCGTGAGAATTTTCTATCGCTTCGCCGGTCGGGGGTCGCGTTTCGCTATACGGGCCGGGGTGCCTTTTGCACCATCGGCCGCGGCACCCTCCCATGATTCGATCCAGTTGGGGTTTCCCGGCCGGCGGCGATTCTGTTTCAGCGTTTCCACGTCGGTCAAACGGATCACGTTGACGCCGAAAAAGTTTTGCACAATGCCGAGGCTGCGCGCGAGGCGTAGCGTTGTAGTTTTGTCGATTCCGGCAAGCTTGCCGGCCTCGGTGGCGGGGAGCCATTCATCGGTTTCTATCTGCATTGGTTTCCACCTACGGGGGTTCCTATCGTTTCGCCGGTCGGGGTATCCTATCGTTTCGCCGGTCGGGGTATACGCTGACGATCAGACCAGCACACTGGCGCAGGCTCTCCCGAGGGAGCCCGGGCCAGCATCCTGCGAACGATCAGACCAGCACACTGGCACAGGCTCTCCCGAGGTGAGCCCATGCCGGCATCCTGCTGACGATCAGACCAGCACACTGGCGCAGGCTCTCCCGAGGGAGCCCGGGCCAGCATCCTGCGAACGATCAGACCAGCACACTGGCGCAGGCTCTCCCGAGGGAGCCCGGGCCAGCATCCTGCGAACGATCAGACCAGCACACTGGCGCAGGCTCTCCCGAGGTGAGCCCATGCCGGCATCCTGCTGACGATCAGACCAGCACACTGGCGCAGGCTCTCCCGAGGTGAGCCCATGCCGGCATCCTGCTGACGATCAGACCAGCACACTGGCACAGGCTCTCGCGAGGTGAGCCTGTGCCAGTGTCGGCCGGAAATTGGCTAGCAGACAATCACTACAACGCCGTCGAAAATCGTTTCCCGGCGCAGTGTGGCCCCCTCGGGATGACGCACCATGAAACCCGATTCAATCGCCGACTCAACCCGCGAATTCCCCGACTTTCCATGAAGCCCGCCAACGCCGTCGATACCGTCAAGCGCGGAAATCCGAATATCCTGTGCGTCGGCGTTGAAAACCCGTTTCGTAATCTCCCGGCCGGTAGCCTTGCAACGGAATACAACGCTTTCCGGGAGAGCGCCATATAGGTGCTTCTGTGGGTTGTAGGCGCTGTCAAAGGCCACAATGATATTCCGACCGGCTGCGAAAATAGACTCCACGTCGGAAAACGTAGTTTTCTCGGAATAAGAGTGTGCCACAGTGTAATTTCCCGGCAGTTTCGGCCGGTGTTTCGGCAGCGCCTTGGAATAATCGTAAAAGCAGACTTCTGGAAATTCGGCGAAAATCTCGGCGAAAATACGCTCCCAAACAATATCGCTTGAAACATTCAAACGGATTGCCGGGATGCGACCTGTGCGCTTGCAAAGTTTTACAAAACGCCGAATTTCTTCCCGGAGTTTAGCCTTGAACAATTCACGGAATTCCAGGTACAGACGCGCGCGGCCGATCAGCGCGAAACGGGTACTCGGCGTTACATTCATTCCGGCAAACAGCCCGTTGCAAGCTTCAATACAACCCGGGGTTGCCCAAGTACAAAGATTGTGCGCGGCGCTTGCAAACTTGAACGGAGCCATTGCACAGCCTATGGCCCGATACTTTTGAGCTTTTCCGGGTAGCCTTTTGAGTTTGGAATTCGCCGACAGCAGGGGGCGCCGAGAATCCCAAACACCGGAAAATGTAATGCCGTTGGAATTGGTGAAACGGATAGAAAACTGCGGCATGCCGTCGATATACCCGCACACTGTGCAATCGGCCGACAGTACCGATATCGGCGCTGATTTCTTCCGGCGCTTGACGGTTTTCTTGACGATGGCACGGGTCGGAAAGGTGCTGGCATTCATTTTGATAATCCTCTTTTCGTTGCAATTGTTCCGCGGCCGACACTCGACCGCACACCCAAACATTACCAAACCCTTTCGGAGAGAGCAATAGGGTAGAAATAGAATCGGAAGAAAATGGTATCGGCTGGAATAAAATCTGTTTGGACAATTAGATTTTGAGAATCCCGGCCGACGCTCTCCCGGCCGACGCTCTCCCGGCCGACGCTCTCCCGGCCGACGCTCTCCCGGCCGGGAGGGGTGGCCCCCTAGAACCTACCACCCGAAGGGGGGTCGCTCGCCGGAGGGGTTTGTAA
>Ga0209135_1000059_pt1 | contig 35317 bp, 51 predicted proteins | sample LauGreSBDMM110SD_4_FD_187570 | JGI IMG/M metagenome (GOLD analysis project Ga0209135, IMG submission 187570) | Freshwater lake microbial communities from Lake Michigan, USA - Su13.BD.MM110.SD (SPAdes) (version 3) | ecosystem: Environmental > Aquatic > Freshwater > Lake | place: Lake Michigan... | reverse complement strand
TTGGCGTAAATGTGAGAGTGCGCCGTGAAGGGTACACCCCTGTGCCGGTCACAACTTGAATTGCGGCTCCCGCAAGCGTTATCGTGCCGGTTCCATAAAATGAAATAGTGTAAGATTGGGCAGTCACCGAAACGCTTTGCGTACTAAGATTGGTGCCTAGAATGTCGCTATTTAGCAGCAAGTTTTGCCGCTGCTCCTCAATCAACAGGCCCCTTGGCGCAAGCGTGACGGGATCGTAATCAAAACGTGGGTCGTTGATCGCCGCCGACTGGATCAAGCCATTGCTGCCTACAAATGTTGCCGTGGTGGAGCGCGTGAACGTGACGCGGCTGTCCAGAGTGCCGTCTAGGAAGTTCAAAGATAGCGTAGGCAAGGCACGACTCTGCAAGAACCTTGCCCTGGATCGGAACCGCGACCGGCCCAGCATTAGAAACCCTCGCCACCCATGATGTGCAGCGAACCAGTCCCTGAAGCTGTAATGTACGCAACGTGCGTATCATCCGCCCGGCGCGTCACCGTCACCTGCTGCGCTGGCAGGATCGGATAATCCGCAACCGTGGCGACCGACGTATCGTCGCCCGTGCGAACGTAAACCGTAACCGAACCAAGGTTGGTAAAGCACAACGACTGCGTGCCGGAGCGGATAAGGGATCGAGCCGATGTGGCATTCGGTGCAACCGTTACGCCAGTGCCGTAGCCAGGGTTGAAGGTATATACAGCAGCCATGTCAAACTCCAAACGTCATTGTCTTACTACACCACGTTACTCGGCTGGGGAAGTGGGTTTTGCCAGCACTACCCAAACAGCCCATAGACACGCACATCGTCGATCATCGCCTTAACACGTTCAGCAAGCTGCGCCGTCGTCACGGTCGCCGTGTCAAAGGTCGTTCGCGTTGCCGTGCCAGTCGGAGCGGCATACGTCGGACGCGCAACTGCCGCTGCGCCGTTAAAGCCGACTCCCAGATTGTTGACGGCAACTCGCTGCGTGCTGTTTGACGCCAGAAATACAGCGTTCGTGTCAAAGCCAATGCCGACATTTGTTTGACCAAAGCGGTAGATTGTCGGTGCCGCCGTTGTGCCATCTACAAAGGCCGTTGCGGAGCGAAACACGTTGTCATTCGTGGCGGGATCAATGGCGACAACATAGGTATCAGCGGCAACCGTTGGCACGCCAGACGAAGAGCCCGGATTATACACGACATTTTCAATAAAGCGGTTGCCGACATTGCCAGCACCACTATCAGTACCGGCAATTCGAAGCCCGTTGCCGATGTTCTGCGAAAAGGTTGTATAAGTCGTTGGCACACCATCCAATTCGTCGGCAACCAGCATGGCGCGAGTTGACGGATACGCTGCCGCAGCGCCTGCCGTCTGGCCGTCAAAAACATTGTCAGCAACCAGGCAGCGCGTGTCGCCGCGAAGCAAGATACCGTTGCAGCCGACAACCGGCTCAATTGTTACACCATCAGCAAGCACCGCCCCCAAGCTGCTAACGCGGTTGCCCTGAACGACAAGATTAGTGCAAAGACCAGACCGCAAAAAGGTGCCGCACTTGTTGGCTGTGTTGTTGGTAATTGCCGCGCCTAAGAAGCCTGGGCCGCTTACAAGGCTCATGGTAAAGCCGATAACGCAATTTTCGGCATGGTTGCCGTAGAATGACGTATAATTGCCAGAACGCTTCATCGCCGCGCCAAAGAAGCAGTTGATGAACTGGTTGTTATAAATCGTCGTCTTGCAATCGAGCCGCACCGCCCCGCCCGCAGATGCATAAATACCGAGGTCACGATTGCCGGTAAAAATGCAATCATGAATGTTCAGCATCACAGCGCCGCTGGCAAAAATGCCTGAGTCGCCGCCTGCCGTCTGCCAATGCGCGCCGCCATTTGCCTTCATGTTTGAAATCGAACACAAAGAGATGCCGTTGTAGTTGACGCCTGCAATCGTGTAGATGCCTTTGATCGACAGCCCGTCACACGTTGCAGAAGCGCCGACTTTACCGGGCGGTGGCGGATAATTGGCAATGAACGGAACCGAAGTTGAAACCTTCTGGTTCGTTTGGTTGAACGTGCCACCGTCCCAAATAACAGTTACGCCGCCGGCAGGCACACCCGTTCCATCTGCGGGAACGGTCATGCGGATCATGTCGGCATCAAGATTGTCTGCGATAAAGACAGCGTTGGGGTGGCAGCGCACTCTAAGCGAACGCACCAGGCTGATCGAGACACCACCGCTGTCTGGCCCCGTGCCAGCGATACGGTAGTTCCCTTCGGGAATGTAAATGTCACCGCCCGCCGCAAACGCCGCTGCCAGGCCCGCTGTAGCGTCCCCAATTCCATTGGCAGGGGTGTTATACGGCGCGGCCTGGACGTTGATTACACCGGCTTCAGTTGATATTAGCCCGGATCGAATGTCGGCCTTGATGAAGCTATATGGTACCCGCCGGCTATCGCCATTGTTTGGCGACCAGACAACAAGATTATCCCCGCCAGCAAGCGTGGTCAGCAATGGGAGTTGATTGATTGTTGTCATTGTTTATGCGCTCCAGGGAAGCGGCGGGGTGACAACCGAAGGGACGATCTGTTCGTTGATCTGGTTGGCCACGCTGGCCTCCAATGCCGCAACACGCTCTGCGCCCAGCGCGTTTTTCACCCAGCCGATCACCTGCTCCTGCGTCAGGTCAGCGTAGGGCGTGAACGGGGCGTCAAGATCAATCGTCACGCCCTGCGCGCCATAGGCAGAGCCTACGAAGCCAGCTTCGCTGCCGGTCAACGTCCAGTGGACGGTGAAGACCACATCGACCTTGCCATCGCGTTCAGGGTAGGCGTTCATCTGGACAACGGCCCAAGTGTTGGTAATCATGATTCAGTTTCCTTAGTGAAGGTCAACCCATGCGCCAGCGGCAAACACTTGCAACTTGTCGGTCGTGACGTTGAATATAATCAGACCTTCTTGCGTTGCGCCGCCGATAGCGTCGCGCTGCGCGGTAGACATACGCGGCGGCAGAAAGCCTTTTGTAGTTGATGAAACATCCAGTAGGGCGGAGACGTCTGGGCTGCTTGTCCCGATTCCAACGCTGCCTGTGTTGTCAATACGCATTTTTTCAGCAAGAACATCGGCAGTGCGCGTAAAGAAAGACAGGTATGTGGTCACGTAGTTGGCATCAAGCGGCCCGCACTGAACGAGGCCGGCATTTTTACCAACGCCAGTCGTGTCTGTGCCTTGAAGAAGAAGGCCCGTGCTTTTGGTAGTGTTGTTAGCGGCGTTGTCATTTCTAACAACAAGCGGCGAGTCACCAGCAGCGGTGTTTGTCCGCGTCAGTGACGTACCAAACACATCTAGCTTTGCAATCGGGCTGCTCGTCCCAATCCCGACGTTGCCTGTAGCGTCGATACGCATCCGCTCTGAGCCATTGGTTGCCCAAAAAACCGCATTAGAGCCAGCGTCAAAACTCATGCGGTTATTGGCGTTAGCCCCGTAAATTGCGAGAGGGCTTGCGGCTTGGGTGAAGCTAAAAATTGGTGTGCCTGCGGCGTTAGAGGCAACGAAGTTGTTGTCGCTTTGAAGCGTTAGGTTGGCAGTGGCAGCGCCTGCTGCGTTGAGAAACGACAAGCTTTGGTTGTTGGCAATTCGAACGCTGCCGCCAGCCACATCTAGCCTTGCACCGGGGTTATTCGTCCCGATCCCGACATTGCCTGCGCTGGTTATACGCATAGCCTCTGTGCCGCCTTTGCTGAAAGCAAGCGTATCAGCGGCGGGTGACCACATCCCAGTGTTGAGATCACCGGCGAAGGTGTAAGACGGCTCAGAAACTGAGCCGAGGCCATTAGAAATGTACGGTATGATGTTTGCGTTCAGAATATTGTTGATCGCCGTGCGCTTGCCGACACCAGCCTGCACGACCTGAATTTCCTCAATGCCAGCCAGGGGAAGTGTGGCTGCGGGAAGGTCGGTTAATGTTAGAATGTCAGCCTTAATCGTGCTGTAAGGCACCCGCCGGCTATCGCCGTTTTCAATCGACCACACGACAAACAGGTCGCCGTTCAAAAGATTAGGAAGCAATGGGAGTTTGTTAATAGTAGTCACGATTAAAACTCCAAATTGCCATCAGGCCCAACGTCCAGCGGATACTCACCCTGCGGCAGTCCCTCGTCACCGTACACCCAAGGCTTGTTGCCTTGGCCCGCAGGCAGGCCAGGCGAGTAACGCTGTTCTGGCGGCATAGCAGCGCGGCCAAGCAGCGTGTTAAACCCAAAGCGCGCAGCCGTTAGCGTGTTGCCAGACACTTGCTTGCCATAGCTGGGCGCAATCTTGATGGCCAAGCCGGTGATGATCGCCTCGTTGGCACTATCCGGCACACCCATGTTTGTATCGAGATCAGCAACGGCAATGCTGCCGCTGATATTCGGGCCAAGCCGGATGCCGCGTGCGTTCCAATCCAGCAGCATGGAATCCAAACGCCGCGCCGCGCCCTGCAACCCCTCCGGTGGCACGTCGAACACGTAATCAGCCAGCCCGATTTCCTCGAAGGCTGCGTTGATAAACTGGCGGCGGGAGTAGCCCATTAGCCAAGAGCCTCTGCAATCATGGCGGCCAGCTTGGCATCGCCAGTCTTGTGATGGAACTCCAGGCCGAGTTCCTTGGCCTTCTGCACCAGTTCGGCGCGGGTCGGCGGTGCGTTATCGTCTACCGGCCAAGCGAACCAGCCCGCCTCAACGTGCGCGGCTAGTTCTGCTTCGTTGGCCACACCGGCATAACGCACCGCACCGATCCCCGGCAACGTCATCGTGCCATTGGCGTGCTTGCGATACACAAGATTCGGGAACTCCATTATTTCTTCTTCCCTGCGCGCATGTTGTCCACCAGATTAGGATAAGGTCGGCCAGCAGCTTTCGCCATCGCTTTCGCGCTGGCCTTCTGCTTGGGTGACAGCTTATCCGGCTTTCCCTTGGGTGCCGGTCGATCCCATACAGGCTTCGGTTTCTTCACCATTTCACCTTATCCGCCCAGAAAGCTGCGCTCATCTTGCCCTTGGCAATGTTGGCACCGTGCCGCGCCTTGAAGCTGGCCCGCTTGTCCTTCATTGCCTCGCTCTCGCCCGCTTTCGGCTTGCCTGCGGTTTTAGCGCCTTGCTCACCGAAACGGATCGTCTTAACCTTGTCCCCCTCCTTGGCCACCACGACATGAGATTTAGTCGGGTGGCCCGGCGTGCGTTTGGGCTTGTTATAGCCCGAAACGCCAGCACGTTCGAGGCGGGAGTCTTTTTTCACTTCGGCTTCTTGGTCATCTTCATGGGCTTACCGGACTTCACAGCCGCCTTTTTAGCAGCCGCCATGCCCTTAGCATCGTAACCGTATTTCTTTCCGTTGACCATCGGCATGTTACTTACCCTTCTTCTTCTTGGCCCGTTCCGCCGTTGACAGCGCAATGGCAACTGCCTGCTTTTGCGGCTTGCCCGACTTCATCTCGGAACGAATGTTCTTCGATACGGTCTTGGCACTGTAGCCCTGTTTCAACGGCATACCAAATTCCCTTTACGGGTTAAGGGCGGCGCACTTCCAACGCCGCCCCCATCCCCATTAGATGCGATACGAAACGAACGTATTCGCAGCGGTCTTGCGGGTCATGAAGCGCCCGCTGGTGCCGGCTGCCACAGCGCCAGCGCCAACAACGGTATGGCCCGATGCAGCGGCAGTCACGGTGAAGGCGTTTGTTGCGCCGGTGTTGATCACGCTCCAGAAGAACGCATCATTGATCGCAAACGAACCAGCAGCATCCATGACCGCGCCGGTATCAAGCGTGGCAACCACAGCAGCGGCGGTGGTAGACGTGACGAGGCCGCCAGTGATGAGGGCATCCGTCAGCGTGCCGGTAGCGTTCAACGTGCCTGGATCACCCTGCGAAACAAGGTTACGCTCAGTGATAAAGGCATCAGTGCCAACGCTGTACAACAACGGGCTGGCATCGCCGCCAACCAGGCTGATGGTGGAAGCAGCAGTGAACACCGCAGAGGTGAATGCACCGCGACCAGTGAAGAGCACTTCTTCGGTCGCCACGGCATTGGCGTAATCGCGCTGGCGAACCACGCTATAGTTGCCGTCGCTGTAGCAAGCGATGCGGTTGGACGCGGCAACCGCGATAAGCGGCGAACCGCTCCAGGGGACGATATTCGACATAGGGAATCCTTATGCAATTGGGGGAGAGCCTAAGCCCTCCCCCAGTTTCCGATTACGGGACTTGGTTGAACAACAGGACGCCGGCCATTTCAGGAGCCGTCATCACCACACCGAACAGAACGTCTACCGTGTAGAACGTCTTGAAGGTTGAGTTGTCGAACCGCTTGCTCATGACCACTTCGATGCCCTGATCGGTCGAGGCGCGCATCACAGCGACACCCTGATCGCCGGGAACCGCATAGCGGCCCGGAAGCAGTTCGATGGCCGGCTTGCGCCAGAACACGTTGTAGCCCGTTGCGTCAACGTTCAAGAACGTAACCGGAGCAGACGCAGACGGGGTAACGATGCAGTTCTTGTACTCGTTTTCTGCGTCAGTGCCACCCTGCGCGCTGATGATCGGCGGGCTGATGACAACCGTGTTGGAAGTGCCAACGCTGATGACGCGGTAGGTCTTGGGCTGGCCCGTGCCTTCCTTCGTGATCTGATGCACCGCTTCAATGCCACCGACAGTAAAGCAATCGCCAGCGCGGACGTTGGTGTTGCTCGACAGGGTGATGGTCTGATAACGGTTATCGACGTTGCCAACTTCGCCGGTCGAAGCCGTCGAGGTCGCCTTCGGCACCCAATACTGAGCAGCCGAGGTGCGGGTATCAACAGTGATCGAACCGCCACCGGCAGCAGCCGCAATACGACGGCCCACGTCCAGCTTGTAGGTGTCGAAGCTTGCCACCATGCCGACCTGAGCGCGCTCGTAAGCGGTCAGGGTCTTGCCAGCGACAAGATTCTGACGGCCAGCGAGGTTGCCAGCCATGCCGTTGTAATCGCGGGTGTTCAGCGCCAGATAACGCTGATCCTGCTGCACACCCTGCTCGTTCATGATGGTGTCGCACAGGGCAACGTCATCATAGGAACCAGCGGCGGTCGTGCGGGTCACGACGAGCGTGGCCTGCTGCGTAGCAACGTCAAGGACGGCGCTGTTGATGGCGCTAGCCAGCTTGAAAGCAGAGCTTTCAGCCAGGCGGCCTTCCTGCAACGCATCACGCATTTCTTCAGCGTCCAGTTCGAACGTGTCGTTCTTACGGAAGCCTAGGCGCGACGGCACAGCCAACTGCACGCGGTTGCGGGCAACCACCGGAGTGCCGACAACACGATCTTGCAGCAGGCCGATATACGGCTGCGGACGCCAGATGGTGTCGTTGGTGCGTTCCATCAACTGGCCATTGGTGCCGTAGGTGTTGACGTTGCGCGACATGATGAGGCCATCGGTGAAGCCTTCGAGCATCTGCTCGAATGCAACCCGCTCCTCCTTGGAAAAGCTATTAACCATTCTTCATTCCTTCGTTGGGTTATGCTGCGCGCTTTTGCCGACGGTAGGCAATCACCTTACTGTAATCGCCCGTCTTTTCGGCATCAGCCCGCAGCCGATCAAGTGCTGCATCAGCCCCTGCAACGCCAACTGGCGCAGTGCCGGTCATTGGCTTCTCAGGGGCAACGGTTGATTTGCGCTTCGTCACCTTCAATTCGCTTTCTAGTTTAGCCGCCTTAAAGGTGAATTGCGCGAGGCTTTCAATCTTGGCCAGTTCCTTGGCCCGTTCCGGGTATTTGCCCAACGCATAAACCAGCATCGCGGGATCGTCTGCACCATCCACTAGGATTGCCCAACGCATGTCGCCAAACAATTCACGGACGTTTTGTTCCGCATCGTCTACGTCATCAGCCGGCAATGCCTGCTTGCGCTCAGTGTAGGTTGAAAGCCGCGACTGCCAGGCTTGCTCCGCTTGTTCCTGCTGCTTGCGTGCAGAGGCTTCCGCGTCATCGGCGTTGCGTTTAGCGTCCTTCCAGCCGTCCAACTGGCGCTCAAACTCGTCTGCGTCATAATCGCAACTTTCAAGCGTTGGCTTAGGCGGCAATGCGGTTTGCACCGGCTGCTGCCGTTCCTTGGCTTCCAGTTCCTTTAGGCGCTTCGTGAGTTCCCGGTTATGCTTGCGCAAATCTCGCACCCATGCAGGCGCGGCGGTTTCTTCCGGTTGAGGCGGCGCTTCCTCACCAATCGAAACGATCAACTCACCGTCATCATCACCAAACTCCGGGGCTTCTGCGTCTGTGCTGGCGGCTTGATTCTCACCAGCATCGGACGTTTCGTTCACCACAGAATCGGCGGCATCGGCTTCCTGTTGGTACGTTTCATTCTCTGCCACGTTCATCGTTATCACACTCCCTCACAGATTTAAAGCCCCTGCGGTGGGCCTCCAGCGGCAAGAGCGCCGCCGATTGCTTGAGCGGCCTTGACCGCCGTATCCAGTTGCTTGCCCTCAACCGTGGCCAGCGTCTCAATCGTCTGTGCGCGGGTTTTCTCAGTGTTGGCTTCGGCCAGGGCTGTATCAGCCACGGCCTTCTGTGCCTTGGCTTGTGCCTCCATCGCCATAGCGTTTGCAAGCACCGCATTAGGGTCTTGCTGCTGGCCTTGCTCTGCCGCAGCGGCTTCCATCTGTGCGCGTTCTTCGTCGTTCGGCTCAACTGCACCCATGCCGACCAACTGGCGGCGGTAGAACTGGCGAAGATCGCCCAGCCCCTCGCCGTCCATGTTCATCATGGCAGTGGCCAGCAGCACCTTCTGATCTTGCGGGTCAGCAGCCATCTGCAACAGGCCGGTGATTGCCCGGACGGTAGCGTCACGGCGCGATGTGAACGCTGGGCCAACGTCAACGGCCACATCCAGCTTGGCGCGGCTTAGATCGTTCCTAAACCGCTGTTCGCCCGTGTTCTCGTCAATGATCGGCTGCATCAGCTTGACTTGCCCAACGCTGCCGTCCTCATTCAACGACTTCATCGCCCGGTCATCATCAACGTAAATGTCCTGGGCCATCGCCAGCCATATCTCGCCGGCACGGCGCATGGCCTTTGCGAAGTTGGACAGGTAGATGAACGCGCTCTGGTCGATCCGGTTCTGGATCATCTCAACGGCCTTGCCGCTGATGTTCGACACCATCTTATCTTGCGCCGGGTTGAAGCCCAGCACCTCGGCCATGTCCTGCTCAGTCAACTGTAGCAGCGCAGCCATTGCAGGCGGCACGGCAGGCGGCTGCGTATAGGCCAGCGGGCCAGCGGGCTGCACTTGGCCATTGGCATCGGTGATTGGGTTGACGAGGAGGTAGGGATAATTCTTTACGTTGTCCTCGGCCCACATAAGCTGGTGGCCAGCAACCTGTTCGGGCAGTAGGATCGGCTTCTGCACCGCCGACAGTGCCGCCGTCTCAGCTAGGCGACTGATCTGCATATTCTTGAGGCGCTGCGGGTCTTTCGCCAATCGCACCACGCCCATGCAGCGTTCCACGTTGTCGATGAACCAACGCTTGCCATAGACCGGCACGACCGGAATGTGCTTGCCAGCAATGTAACCGGCATCCTCCAGCACCCGGCCACCGGACATGATGTATTTGCGTACCTTGCGGCTGCGCTTTGTCCACTCTTTAATGACATTACCGCCTAGCAACTGGGCCATGCGAATCTCATCGTATTCGCGGCCTTCCTCGCCGTCCTCGGCCTCGGCCACGTCCTCGGCTTCGAAGTCCATCGTCTTACCGTCTGGCATCTCGTAGCGCATCATTGGCGTGCGCTCGTCCTCCACGCGGTAATATTCCGCCACGTAAACCACATCCGGCGTGGCCCAATCAAACTCAATCGTGTCGTTGTTCTTGGGCCAGCTTGCCGGATCATCGCCCCACTTGGCCATATATCCGTTGCGCGTTACGCTATACAGCACCCAGCACTGCGTGGCGTCGGATTTGTCCATGCGCTTGGCGTCGAGGTCGAAGTAGACGGACGTGTCAGCGTCGGCAATCATCTCGAAGCGGATGCGCTGGTTCTCGTTTTCATCGTCATACTCATCTTCGTATTGTGTGCGCAGGCGGAATGCGCCGAAGCCACCGCTGGCGGCTTCCTCGAAGGCGTTATCGCAGGCTTCGTCGCCATTGCTGTCTGCGTAATCAGCCCGGAACAGGCCGTCGCATGTATCGGCAGTCTCGTCGGCAGCCGCGCCGTCCTTCGGCACAAAGTCCACCATGACGCGGTTGTTGCGGTATTCACCGACAACGCGGTTAAGCGCCATCGCAATCTTATTGATCTCCATGCGCGGGCGATTGGCGAAGGCGTCTTCGTATTGCCCTTCCCACATTGCGCCTGGAATGCTGGCAAAGCGCCGATCAGTGATGCACTGCTTGCGCTCATCTTGAAGCGCCGCCTGCGCACGATTGAACTCGGACAACGCTTCAGCGTGGATGGTCGCCAGTCGTTCGGCTTTTGATACTCGCGCCATATGCCCTCTTTACCGTTCACAACGTGCGGCGGTCAGTTGTATCACCGCGCGAACGGGCTGGCAACTGGTAGCGGCATAGCATCAAACGGCTTGCGCATCGGAGCGCGGCGCACGGCCTCGCAGGCGTAACGCAGCGCGTCGATCACGTGGTTGTTCTTATCATCCAGCACCGGCAGGATTCGCCCGGTCAGCGGATCGACCTTGTAGCTGTAGCTGGTCAACTCGTCGATGGTATGCTGGCAGCGCGGATGCACCACGATATCGTAACTCTTTAGCCACTCGATGCCTTCGGTGACGCTGTTCTGCCCTTTCACCGCTGACATGATGCGCGGGAAGCCGTGGTTGCGCAGATGGCTGATCGTCTCTGGCCGGGCGCTGTCTGCCACGATTGGCCACTTCTCGGCCTCTGGGATGGTTAGGAATAGTTCCGGCGTGTTGACAATCTCGCAGCCGATCATGAACGCCTCATGGTCAACGTAGACGGTGCGCCCGATGATATGGCAACGCACGAGGACGGTGGGATCAACGGCGAAGCCAAAGTCAGCCCCGAAGCGATGCACCGCATCAGCCGGCGCTTCGAAGTCCTCCACGCGCCAGTTACGGAACACGCGGGCTTCGCTGTTGGCCACGTAACCGCCAAGCCAGATGTGCGTATACTTATCCGGGTCGCGCCGCTGATCGTATTCTAACTCGGCGCGGAGAACGTCGGGGAACCAGGGGTTGAGATCATAGTTGACGCGAAGGAAGATGCTTTTCGGTGGCCTTTCCTCGCCGCAGAACATCACGTCGATTGGGTCGGTCGGGTTCTTGGGGTTCCAGGTAAAGTATATCTGACTGCCCGGTTTGCGGATCGTCGGTATCAGGATGTCAAGGCTGGCTTGACTGACCGTCTGCGATTCTTCCACCCAGCAAACGTCGATCCCTTCCATTGATTTGATGCTGTCAATGTTCGTGCGCACGCCAGCGAACAGGAACAGCGAACCGTTCCGCCCGCGTATCTCCGTCTCGGTTGACACGAAGAAGTCCGACAGCCCGCACCGTTCGATGGTGTCGTCGAGCAGGCGCTTTACCGAGTCCTTGATCGACTTCTGAATCTCACGGGCGCACAGGATGCGCAGCGGCTTTGCAGCAGCCCGCAGAACGAGGCAGGCAGCGACAGAATAGCTCTTGCCGCTCCCTCGCCCGCCAACCAGTGCGAAATATCGCGCATCTTCGTCAAACAGGCTTTGGCACCAGTCCGGGAGGTCGATGTTAGTCATGTGTAGACTTGATAAACCGCACTTCGATGGCCGTCATCAACGGATTGTCCCTATCGCCCTGGACTTGCATCGGCAGCACTTTGCCCACCAGCGTCATGAACGGGCCTGGGTTCTCTTCAGCCTGTGCCGCCAAGTAATCAACGCCGCCGGCCTTGTCCAAGGCGGCTAGGATCATATCCTTGATGGCCGTCGTGTTCTTGTTCAACACGCCTTTTGGCCGTCCTTTGCCGGCCTGCGCCATGAACGCAGGAGTAATCCGCTTATCGACCGTTTTTTTCGGAGCGTCAGTCATACGGCAACTCCATACCATTTCTCAACCATCAATTCCAGTGCCACGCTTGCCGGGCCTGTGATGCTCTGCTGGCCGCTTTCCCAGCGCCGGACGGTGCGCCGTCCCTCACTGCCCATGCGCAAGACTGCGGCAAGGTCAGCTTGCGTCATGCCGAGGGACTGGCGATGGGATCGGACTTGTTCGGGGGTCATTTGGTTTGTTCCTTGTGCGTAGTGGTTAGATGATTGCTCACCAGCCCCACCGCTCTGCGCAGATGGGGCCGATGCCACGAGACACGCTCTCAGCGTTGGTCAGTTCGCGCCCGCAGCAAGAGCATTGGCCGTACTTGTGGCCGTGGGCGCTTGCGGCAGCAGCAGGATCGGCGGCAACGTTGGCGACAATCTCGCTGTCGGCTGGGGTGCAGTCGCGAGAGGTGATGAACTTGTCATCCTGCGTGATCTTGCCGAGGTAGACGTTGTCGGTGGCGCGCACAACGTAAATGGCACCCGCGTTGCGACCGGTGGCCGGGGCCAGGGAGAACTCGATCAAGGCGATACGCAGCTTTGGGCGCTTCAAGTGCTGCACGGCGCTGTCGAAGCCGGCGCGGATTTTGGTCATCGTCAGGGTGGCTGCGCCTTCCTCACGGGCGGCTTTTTCAGAGGCCCACTGCGCCTTGCGCGCTGCGCTCTTGGCGGCGGCGTTGCGAACGGCAGCTTCCTGACGCTCAGTCAGGTGGCCATACTTGACCAGAGCGGCCAGCATGTCGGCGTGGAAGGTAAAGTTGCCGGTGACCGGCTGGCGCATCCAAGCGGCTTCGACCGGGTTGGCTTCAAGCCACTCAGCGGCCTGATCAGCGGCGCTGGCAGCAACCTTGGCCTTGCGGGCATCGGCAGCGTCACGGGCCTTGGCGCGGTCGTCGCTGCTGGTCTTGAAAAAGCGAGTGCCGTTGCCCTTGCACTTGAAGCAGTTCCCAACGATGCGGCCAGTGTAGCTGCGGAACACACCGCTGCCACGGCAGTCAGGGCATGTTTCTTCGAAGCGGCGCGTGTTGGCTATCTGGGCGTCGGCCAGCACAGTGTCAACGGCGACGGGCGCGGCCACGGCAACCGGGGCGGTAAGGCCAAATACGTCGAAGACCTGGTCGTTGAGGTCGTCGTGGGCGGGGTTATTGCAAGTCTGGCACATGGTAGTTTCCCTTTCGGTGGGGCATGGCCCCGGTTGGGTGAGGCGGCGCGCTGGCCGCCCCGGTGCTAATTAGGCAGGCACTGCGCCGATGTATTCGGCGTCAATGTTTGCGCCTGCGTGGCGGGTGTATGTCAGGCCGACCACCTCTTTGGCGCGGCGCGCGGTGCGGTATGACTGCAGAAACGCCTTGCCGGTGTCGCGGCTGGTAAAGCGAACTTGATAAACCTTGCTCATTGGTCGTCTCCTTCTCCCTGTTGATGCCCCCTCATGGGGCAATTTCTCCCACCATGCAAGCGTAAAAATGTGCCGCGCAAAAATATTTTGCTGTAGCCTAGAACCGCCCCGCACCGCTTGGCCCCTTGGCCCCTATTCCTTAAGGAATATAGGGGCCGGGAGGGGCCGGAAAAGCGGCTTTTTGCCCCCTTGGCCCCTATTTCCCCTAGGGGCCAGTTAGGGGCCGGTAGGGGCCAGCTTTGCAGCATTCAATGGGGATGCATGAGCGTCGGAAATGATCCGATAACCCTCGCCGTGCCGCTCCATGATGCCGGAGTGGATCAGGATCGCCGTTAGGCTTTCAGGCCGGCTGGGATCAATCCGGTTGCGCAGAGTCCGCACGGCCTTGTCGGGCGAGTTCTTTTCCAGATACGCCAGCCATGCGCTGCGGCTGATGTAGGGAAGCCCATCGGGGTTTTCTGCGCCGCTATCCCACCAGGCCGCCTCGAACGCCTTAAACGCCTTCTTCTCTGGCCCGTCCTTCGCAGGCTCCCTAGGCGCTTCTGCAGCCATCAGCACTGCGCTGGTCACCTGTTCGCCGTCCTCGTCGAGCCAGCCCTTGATCGGGACAGATTCCAGCGTCACGTAAACCGGCTGGGCTTCCTCGGCATCCTTGCTCTTGCGCTGCACAATCTGCATTGGCGCATCGCCCTTTCCGGGAATCACGCTTATCTCGATCTCAAGCGCCCCCTTCCAGGCCGATGATCCACGCGCCCGGTGCTGGGCCTCGTCGGACACGCCGGTATGGTGGACGAGGCAGACGGAGCAGTTGAACTCCCGCATCAGCCCAGCGCAGGCGTCGATCATGGTCTTTGCATCCTGTGCGCTGTTCTCGTCGCCAGACAAGAAGCGGTGCAGCGTATCCACGTTGATAAGACTGGGCGGGCGAGGCAGCGCACGGATGGCCTGCACAGCCTTCTGGTAGCCTTCTGCCGTATTCAGATCACACCCGGCGCGGCTTACCCACATGTCCAGCTTGCCAGCCCGGTTGTGCTGCTTCCAAGCGGCCACGCGGGATCGCAGGCCGTGATGGCCTTCGCCGGCTAAGTAGACCACCGCCCCTGGCTTCACCTTATGCCCGTGCCAATCGGGCAGGCCCGCTGCAATGTGTAGAGACCAGTCGAGAACGGCAAAGGTCTTACCGCCGCCCGATGGCCCGTGAACCATTATCAGTGCCTCCTCTTGCAGCCAGTGCTTCACCAGCCACCGGATCGGCGCAGGCTCAGTGCAGAAGTCATCTGCCGGCACCAGCCAATCGGATGTGGGTGGCGTGAGCAGTTCCCGAAGGTTGCCCCCAGCCGCCCGGTAATCGTTGGCATCGCCTTCTGCTGGCGGCATGACTACGCGGCCACCATGCTTTGCAACAGCCTGCGTGGCATATGCTGCGCCAACGCCCGACTTGTCATTGTCGGCCACGATGACAATCTCTTGCGTTGTCCCATAACGGGCGCGCAAGGTTCCCATGATCGGAACGATGTTCGATGCGCTGTAACTGATAATGCACGGCCTGCCGGTGACTTCGTGGATCGTCGCGGCAGTGGCGAAGCCCTCGGCAACGTAGAGGATGCCAGGCTCATCCATCGTTCCCAGCATCCAGGAACAACTGCCAGTCTGCCCACCAGCATGGTAGAGCTTGCCGCCCTCCGGGTCGATGTATTGCAGCGAGGCCAGTTTCCCTTCTGGCGTGTAGAGCGGCACCATTAGCCGGCCATCGCCTGTCACGCGCGAACCATGCACAGCAATGCCTTTGCGGGCGAGGTAGGGATGCTCCGGGTTGGCAGGCGTTCCTTGCGACCAGATGAGGTCGGTGGTGTCGGCCACCACGTCACGTTGAATGCGCAGCGCCTCATCACGGGCAGCCTGCGCTTCCCGCATCCGGCGCGCGTGCGCCATCTCCTCTGGGACAGTCAGCGTGCGGCCAACGTCAGCCCGCCACGTCATCTCAATGCCAGCACGCCAGCAACCAAACTTGCCAGCCGGAACGCCATCACCGTAAGCCACCACCCAGCCGGTCTTGTCACCGTGGCCTGGCGTGCCTTTCGTTCCCGACCGGAAGCGATGCAACTTGCCATCCAACTGGATGCTCTGCGGTGGCGTAATCCCAGCCGCACGCATTGCATCGGCAAGTTGAAGTTCTGGCGGGTCTACACGCGGTGCGGCTGGTGGTGACCACGGGCCACCGAGGATGTTCGTCAAGTCAACCATCGACCGAAATCCCACTCAGATAATCCGACAAAGCCTGCGCCACATCATAACGCGGTGCGCGTCGGCCTTCGCGGATGGCGCTGATCGTCGTAGGATGCACGCCCACTGCGGCTGCAACTTTGCCAGGCTGCCGATCCTGCAAAGCCTTCCGAATTTCATCGAGTGTTAGCATTTCTTATCCCTCCGTGCGGTTGTTGCATTTTTACGCTTTACATCCGCACATCCGGCCTGTAAAGCCCGATCACACGCCAACCGGATCAACCGACCGGCGTGCAACGGAGGGCCACATGGCTATTAATCTAAAGCGCACAGGCGGGCTTGCCGCCGATGGCGTAAAAATGATTGTCTACGGAATGGCAGGCGCTGGCAAGACCAGCCTCATTCCCACACTGCCGAATCCGATTGCGCTGTCTGCCGAAGGCGGGCTGTTGTCGATCAAGGACGCGGACATTCCCTACATCGAGATCAGCAGCATTGCTGACCTTCACGATGCGTATGCGTTCCTTGCCAGCAGTGAGGAGGCCAAAGGCTTTCAATCGGTGGCGTTGGATTCCATCTCAGAAGTTGCCGAGGTGGTGCTGACTGCAGAGTTGAAGGCCAACAAGGATGGCCGCGCCGCTTACGGCGAACTCAATACGAAGATGACGGAGTTGATACGCGCCTTCCGCGACCTTCCTGGCAAGCACGTCTACATGAGTGCCAAGCTGGAAAAGTCTCAGGACGAGATGGGCAAGCTGCTGTTCAACCCAGCGATGCCGGGTAAGTCACTGACGCAGGGGCTGCCCTACTTTACCGACCTCGTGCTTGCCCTGCGGGTCGAGCGTGATGCCGATGGCAATTCACAGCGTGCGCTGATGTGCAACTCAGACGGTGTGTGGCAGGCCAAGGATCGCTCTGGGAAACTGGATCAATGGGAAACGCCAGACCTTGGCGCACTGATTGGGAAGATTGGACAATGAACAGCATCTACCAACAATGGATAATCTCCAAGGGCATCGAGGCCGCAGCCATCAAGGCCAGGCGTGACATTGAGGACGAACTGGTCGCAGAACTTTCTGTCCCGGCCAACCTCGATGGCACCATGAAACGTGACGTTCCGGGTTACACCGTAAAGGTGGAGGGCCGGATCAATCGCAAGGTTGACGCTGAGAAACTGCAAGCGATTGCAGCCGAGGCAGGGTTGACCGAACATCTTTCCAGCCTTTTCCGCTGGAAGCCGGAGATCGCCATGTCGGCGTGGAAGGCAGCATCTCCCAACATCACCACGCCACTTCTCGACGCAATTACGGCGACACCGGGTCGCCCATCTTTCACCATTACGGAGGCTTGAACAATGGCATTTCTCGGAGAAACAATTGAAGCTGGATCGCTGCCGGAAGGCCGCTCTTACGATCTGATCCCTGATGGCTGGTATAACGCCACCATCACCAAGGCCGACGTGGGACAGACCAAGAGCGGCACTGGCACGAAGATTGACATTCGCTACGACATTACCGGGCCGACGCATGAAGGCCGGGTGATCTACGCCAGCGTCAACATCCGCAACCAGTCCACCAAGGCCGAGGAAATTGGCCGGCAGCAATTGGGCGAAATCATGCGGGCGGTGGGCCTTGCGCGCCTGGAGGACAGCGACCAGCTTATCGGTGGCCGAGTGTCGATCAAGATCAAGATCAAGCAGCCGACCGATAACGATAAGGCCAACGGCTACACCGAGGCCAAGAACGAGGTGGGCGGCTGGAAGTCCACGGGTGGAAGTGCGCCTGTCATGCCATCTGCGCCTCCGGCTGCCGCAACCGCCAAGCCGCCTTGGGCTAAGTAACAAAAAATGGGGCTGGTGATGAGCCAGCCCCAAGTTGTTCACGGGAGGAAAACGACATGGCACGACTGCCGGAAACGATCATAGCCGATATAAGCGCCGTTACAAGCCTGATTGATGCGCACCACGCAGCCAAGCCTGATCGGCCACGCCCGCACCTTGGCGCGTCCCTGCTTGGCCACCACTGCGACCGCTGGCTATGGCTATCGTTCCGGTGGGCATCCCGCGAGGAGTTTGAAGGCCGCATTCTGCGCCTCTTCCGCCGTGGCCATAGCGAGGAAGCCACCATAATTGCTGACCTCCGCGCTGTTGGCGTTGACGTGCGCGGCACACAAGCCCGCGTGGACTTCGGCGCGCACGTATCTGGGTCAATCGACGGCGTGGCCGAGAGCGGCATTCCAGAGGCACCAAAGACGCCGCATCTGCTGGAGTATAAGACGCACGCGCTCAAGTCGTTCAACGATATGACGGCAAAGGGTGTGCGCGCCAGCAAGCCGATGCACTACACGCAGATGCAAGTGTATATGTTGGGCATGGGGCTGACGCGGGCGCTATACGTGGCCGTCTGCAAGGACGATGACCGCATCCACGCAGAGCGAGTTCGCTACGACAAGGAACACGCCGAACGCGCTGTAGCACGCGGACGAGCCATTACGCTGGCCGAACGTATGCCGCCGCCGATCAGCACCGATCCAACGTGGTATCAGTGCCGCTTCTGCCCGGCGCACGCGATGTGCCACAAGGCGGCACCGACAAAAGAGGTCAACTGTCGCACTTGCGCGCACGCTACGCCGCTGGAAGATTCCACGTGGCATTGCGCCCGGTGGGACATGGCGATTCCAACCGATGCCCAATACAATGGCTGCGACGACCACGTATTCCATCCGGACGTAGTGCCGTGGAAGATGGAAGGCAGCGATGATGGCTTGTCGGTCACTTGGCTGATCGGCCAGAGCCGGCTGCGCAACGGTGTTGGTGGGATGAAGTCACGCCAGTTGCTTGATGAGACGGTGCAGGCGCTTGCCGAGGCGTTCAAGGTGGAGGCGGGATAATGTACACAGTCCACAGCATTTTTCACACTGTACAAGGCGAAGGCATCCATAGCGGTAAATCAGCCGTGTTTGTGCGATTTGCGGGGTGCAACCTTTGGAGCGGGCGCGAACAACACCGGACAAACGCAATTTGCCAGTTCTGCGACACGCAGTTTGTCGGTGGTCAGCGCATGACGCGCCAGCAGATCATTGACGAAGTTTCGCGTTATCCAGGCATGGTGGTTTTTACTGGTGGTGAACCGGCCTTGCAGCTTGATGCGGAGTTAGTGCGCGCGTTGCAACAGCGCCGCCGTTTTGTCGCCATAGAAACAAACGGCACCCGCCCGATTCCATCTATGTTAGATTGGGTGTGTGTCAGCCCCAAGGCGGGAACCACAATTGTGGTAAACCGCGCCGACGAATTAAAACTCGTATATCCGCAAACCGGCATGGAGCCGTGGCTGGCATCAGCACATGTACGCGCGCCGCATCAGTGGTTGTCACCGATGGATGGGCCAGACTGGCAGGCAAACGTCAGCGCGGCGGTTGCATACGCTAAAATGGACGCCCGCTGGCGGGTCAACATTCAGGCCCACAAGTTTTGGGGGGTTGAATGAAACTTACCGGAGTCTCCGGCGTTATCAGCGCCGCCCACTATAGCCGCGACGGTGTTTTGCATGGCCATACATGGCAAGTCGTGGTGTGGTTTCATGCAAATGGCGATATAACTCTTGACGCAGAACGCCGCAAACGGATGTTGGCCGAATATCTTTCCCGGTTTGACCATTCAATTTTACCTGATGAACTGGCATGGGGTGAGGATTTGGCCGAGAGGATTGGGCTGGATACGCGTGCCGCTGCCGTAGACGTTTCGCGCCCGTTGGAGGGCATTTACGCAAAGTGGGTGCGTGAATGACGATCCACTATCACGGAACGCCGATCACGCCTGTTGCCGTATTCATGACCATGACTGGCAAGCATTTCTGCGTGTCGCACGCCTACCCTCAAGACGTAGAACGGGCGCACCGGATCGGTCAAAGCGTCATGCTGGACAATGGAGCGTTTTCCAAGTGGCGCACTGGCAAAGCCACTGATTGGGCTGCGTATTACAATTGGGCAGACAAGTGGCTTGATTACCCGACCACATGGGCAGTGATACCAGACGAAATCGCGGGCGATGAAGCAGCGCAAGACGCACTGATCGAGCAATGGCCGCACAGTGAGCGTGGCGCTCCGGTATGGCATCTGCACGAATCTATAGACCGGGCTTTGTGTCTGCTCGACGAGTGGCCGCGCGTTTGCTTTGGATCGTCTGCGGAATATTCCCATGTTGGCGGGCCAGGTTGGCGCAGGCGTATGGATGAGGCTTTTAACGCCATTGCCAAACGGCACCAACGAACGCCGTGGGTGCATATGTTGCGCGGGATGCAGTGCGTGAAATGGGGATACCCGTTTGCCAGCATTGATAGCGCAGACGTTGCCCGAAACCACAATGGCAATAAATTAACAGCCCGTGAAATGGCCGACAGATGGGACGCGATGCAATGCCCGCCCGCCATGATCGAGATTCAAGAAGGGCTTTTTGATGCTTCGTGAGTATCAACGCCGATCCATCGACCAGCTTTACGACTGGCTCCGCAACAACGATGGCAATCCGTGCCTTGTCCTCCCTACCGGATCGGGCAAGAGCCACATCGTTGCCACGCTGTGCAAGGAGGCGCTGCAAAACTGGCCAGAGACGCGCCTGCTAATGCTGTCGCACGTTAAGGAGATTCTGGAACAGAATGCCTCCAAAATGCGCGAACATTGGCGCGGCGCACCGATGGGGATTTATTCCGCCGGATTAAATCGCAAGGTGCTAGGCGAACCGATCACGTTTGCCGGCATCCAATCGGTGCGCAATCGTGCGCCCCAGCTTGGCCACATCGACCTGTGCATCATCGACGAATGCCACCTTGTGTCTCACAAAGACCAGGGCGGCTATCGCGGCCTGCTGAACGACTTGTTGGGCATCAACCCCGCCATGCGCGTGATCGGCCTCACAGCCACGCCCTACAGGCTTGGTCATGGCTACATCACCGACAAGCCCGCGCTGTTTGATGCGTTGCTAGAGCCGGTGACGATTGAGGAACTGATCCACAAGGGCTTCCTTGCCACGCTTCGCAGCAAGGTAACGAAAACGCGATTCGACCTGACCGCCGTTCACAAACGCGGCGGGGAATACATCGAGAGCGAGTTACAGGCAGCGGTTGACACCGATGATAACAACATCGCCGTGGTCAACGAGATTGCCGCCATTGGCGCGGATCGTAAGCACTGGCTCCTCTTCTGCACTGGTGTCGAACATGCGCAGCATATTGCCGACGCGCTTGATGACATGGGGATCACCTCTGCTTGCGTAAGCGGCGAAACGCCGAAGAAAGAACGCGAACGCCTACTGGCTGCGTTCAAGGCTGGCGAGATACGCGCCTTGACCAACTGCAATGTCCTCACCACCGGCTTCGACTTCCCTGGCATTGACCTGATCGCCATGTTGCGCCCAACCATGAGCGCGGCGCTTTACGTGCAGATGGCTGGCCGGGGGATGCGCCCGGCAGAGGGCAAGGAGAATTGCCTCGTCCTAGACTTTGCCGGGGTGGTGCAGACGCATGGCCCGATCACCGCTGTGCAGCCGCCACGCAAGGCCGGTAAGGGCGGTGGGGATGCTCCGGTTAAGGTGTGCGATGAATGCGGAGAACTCTGCCACCCTACGGCCAAGGTCTGCCCCGCTTGTGGCACGGCATTCCCAGAGCGGGAGCGTAAGTTTACGCTGCGCAATGACGACATCATGGGGATCGAGCCGCAGGAGTTAGCCGTCACGTCCTGGCGCTGGCGCAAAGAAATTAGCACAACCAGCGGTAAGAATATGTTGACCGTCACTTATTATGGTGCGCTGTCTGATCCGCATATAAAGGAATATCTGACGGTGGCGCATGAGGGATACGCTGGGCAAAAGGCGGTGGCCACGCTGGGCATCATCGCCAGCAATGCCGGCGCGCAGTTAAAGCAAGGCATTACGCTTGACGGCACCGCCGCCGTGATGAACGCTGCGAAGCCGCCAAAGATGTTACGGTATAAGAAAGATGGGAAATACCATCAGATTTTAGGGAGGGAATGGTGATGGACGCCGCAAAGCCAAACACAATGATTACATGGGAGCAGTCACGTCCTAAGCTGTGCTGGGATTGTGACCACTTCTACCGGGCGCAATCGCGCTGCCAATTGCACAACGCAACGCCGCCAGCGGCTTTTCAGGAGACGCCCAATGCCTGCACGGATTGGAAGACTTACGACCCGTATCGCATCCGCGACGGTGAATTCCCGTTCTGAACATGTGGAGCAACGGGAGTTTGTAAGCTGGTTTCGTAAAACGTTCCGGCCAGTCCGCATATTTGCCATCCCCAACGGCGAACAACGCGCCAAGACAACTGGCGCGCGATTGAAGGCTGAAGGCGTATCGGCTGGGGTTCCCGACCTCTACATTCCCGGCTGGCGGGTGTGGGTCGAGATGAAAGCGGTGGGCGGTGTTGTGTCGGATAAGCAACGGGACTGGCACACATATCTCCGCAGCATTGGCGACACCGTATTTGTTTGTTACGGTGCCGCCGCTGCGATGGAGGAGTTAATCGCGTTTGCCAAGGCCCAGGCGCTTGGCGCGGCGTCTACAGCCGGTGGTTGATATTCCGATTTTCCATTCAATGTAAGTTATGCCGACTTTCTGCGGCCACAGTTTAATCAGCATGGCGTCCATGTCGGCAGTCCACCGGCTGTGTCTTGTGTCCGGTTTCAGCCGACGCCACTTGTGCTTTATGCTATTTACGCTGCGCCCGGCGCGTTCTGCCACTTGCTCAATCGTCATGCCGGTGGCCATCCATGCTAGTAGCTGATCGGCCTCGGCGTCTGTCCAGTAAGGCATCATTCTGATCCTTTAATGAACATATCGCCTTGGCGCTGGGCATCCTCGATGCGGCGGCAGGCGATGTCAAAATATTTTGGTTCTTGTTCAATACCGATGAAGTCACGGCCAGCCATTATCGCAGCAACCCCAGTGGTGCCGCTGCCCATGAAGGGGTCAAAATAAACTGGCTTATTCATCCACAATACAATCTTATTCATAAGCGGCAGAGGCTTCCCCCAAGCGCCTAACGGATTGCTCATATTGCGAGGGTAAATCTCAACCGAATTAAGCTGCTTAAATGGCTTTGCGTTATATGTTCGTGCGCCTGTGTCGTCTTTCCCAATGCTCCCGCGCCCTTTACAAACCGAAATCTGTTCTTGCGGATCGCCGCAATCTGCCGTTCCTACATCACCATAAATATAAATATAGTCATGCGTGATGCGCGGCAGATTAGGGCTAACCCATCGACCATCTGCAAAATGCCAAACCATTTCGCAACGTGGTTTGCCTAAAATGCTTTCAACCTTATGTCTCGATTGGGGGGAACAAAACGCGGCACAGGTTGAAAACAAAGGCGGCGTAAAATCGCCCCATATTTCAAAAGGGGGGTCTAAAACAACGGCGGCATCGACAAGTCCCAGTGTCGGCAGCACTTCCCGACAATCGCCAAGATAAAGCGTTGCCTGCCCAATTACCTCTGTTCGCATCACGCAGTCCTCGCATAATCGTGAACATGCCAGCCGCGTTTAGCAGCCACGGCAATATAGCGGGTTTCAAGCGCCTTGCTAGCGGCTGCGGAGCATTGATAGCCATGCTGTGACCATCCGCAAAACGCCGATGCTATGCCGCTCTCCCGTCGCAGGCCAAGGATCACAATGCGCCTGCGAACGCTATTAACGCCGCGTTTAAGATCACGCGCAATTTGATGAGTGCCGATACCGCCGCGAAACGCAACGGAAAGATGCTCATCTTCGTGCATCTGCCAAGGATTAGGTTCATTCATTTGTCTACACCCCGTTCAAAAATCATCAGTTCCATGTCCAACTGCTCCATAACCTTCTCCAAGATGCGCAGCGACGGCAACTTGCCAGCACGCATGTTGGTGATTGCCCGCGTGCTAACGCCGGCAGCCTGGGCCAGTTCGGTAATCAACCATTCGCGCTCATCCATTGCGTAAATGAGCCAGTTTCTATCTTCTAATGGGTAAATCATTGGCACCTCCTTTTGTGCAGGCTTCTAATGCCGCGCATAAAAAGATGATGCAAGCCTTTTTTATGCTTGCGATACGCAAAAAAAGATGGCAGCACTTTGGAACAGCGGCGCTTCTGCCGTTAAGGAGGAATGCAATGTTTGACGCACTCAAGGCCGGTATCGCATCTGGCGAATGGAAAGTGGTCGTGGCCTTCTTTGCGGCGCTGGCCGTCCTGATGGTGATCTAATGAATGATGATTGGGAACCAGGCTTACTGGTCGAGGCATTCATCATCGGGTTTGCGGTGATGTGTTTTGTTGGTAGTTGGTTGGTATCTTGAGAAGGAAATAGGTATGACGACGACGGATGCGCTGCTGCCTTGCCCGTTTTGTGGAAGTGCTGCCATAGACGCGCAGGGCTGGGCCAGCACTGACAGCACCGGCCCTGCTTGTGACGATTGCGGCGCATCGGCGGGATGCGTCAGCGCGTCAGCATCTGAGAACATCGCCGCATGGAACCGCCGCGCTGGCCTCGCTCACATCACTGCATTGACAGCCGAACGCAACGCAGCGGTGGCGGAGGTGGGGCAAATTGTGGCGTGGTTGCGGAAAGAGGCAATTATGTCAACCGACACTGTTCGCAGACGCATGAACGGGGCATTGGATCAGATCGAAGCCGGCGCACACAAGGAGACGACTAATGATGATTGAAATCGGAGCGGAGACACTGGACGGTATCGCCCGCGCGTGGCTCAAGGACACGCTGTGGACGTTAGAGATGAACGCAGCCAGCGCCTACGTCCACCCGGACGACGCGGAGACCAACGCAGAGGACATCAAGGCCGTGAAGCGGTTGCTGGCATTTATCGGGGAATAACTATTTTGGGCAATCCCCATCGCACACGCAACCCCACTTGCTGTTGTGCGCCTCTATCTCCTTTATTGTCTCAGCAGTGTCGGTCTTGCTGTCGTAGCTGATCGGCTTGGCTATCCGACAGTAATCACCAACGAGCGCGGTCGAATCTGTCACGCAGCCGGTCAAGACGAGCGGGATCGTCAGCGTCCATAGCGGCTTCAGCCTTGGCAACATTTGCATCGAGTTGCTCCTGGGCTTCCTGACGCCCTTGCGTCCGCAACTTGGCGTTTCCCCATTCGGTAAACACCTTGTCAAGCAGCGACAGCAAGAGCGTCAGGAGCTTAATCACGCTTCCGGCTTTTCCATCAGGAACACGGCAGCCAGACCAGCCAGGCCGGCAACCGCTGCTGAGATGGCTTCCCACTGCACGTCGGTCAGGCCGAACGCTAGTGCAAGGCTGGCGACGCCGGCATAGGTGCTTGGTTCTTTCAAGCGATTCACAATCCAAGAAACAAACTTCATCTCTCTCTCCTTACGCTTCGCCGTTGGTGTCAATCACCGCCGACCTTGCCCACGGTGCCGGGTCTGCAATTGGCACACCGTTAGGCCACCTTAATGCAATCAGCCTATTCCGTGCAAACTTGCGTATGTTCACTTCATCGCCTTGATTGCCACCAAGGATGTTCAAACTGCCATCGGCGTTGACGCTATCAACGAATCCAACATGCCCGCCACCGTCGCGGCCAAATACGGCGATGCTGCCCATTGGTGGGCGCGTGGCAGTCGTGCCAATGCGGATGCCCCAATCTGCCCAGGCCTTGGCGCGGATGGCGATTGCAGGCGGCTTCACGCCAGCTTGGCTCACGCAGTGGGCTGCGAACAGGCCGCACCACGGCACGCTATCCGCCCCGTATTTAATGCCCAGCACCTTAGCGCCAAGACGATTGCCCCACGACATGATGATGGGGTTATTCGCGCCGCCTGGGACTTCACGTGTCCCGATCAGCCGATCCGCTTCTATCATCCACCGCATGTTCAATCTCCAATGCAGCCAAGCGCAAGGCTCGAACGAGGGCCACCTTTATCATATTTTCAGGTGGGTCGCCATGAAAAGCCATGACGCTTGACATCCACTGCCCTTCGCCTTCGGCTTCTGTCCGAAACTTCGCCGCATATATCAGCGTCACATCCTCTACATAATCGTGAAACGTGCCAGGCTTTAGCATCGTCCAAGGTATGCGCGCGACCATCACTCAAACATCTCCGGTTTAACTGTCAGCGTTGAAACCTGTCCGAACCGTGAATGGTAGGTGATGGCATACGCTGCCCGTTCTGAATGGTATCCGCCCCGTGCTGCATAAGCGTCACGCGCCGCAAGCGTTGGGTGCTGCATCCACTTAATGCCTGAAAACTCTTTCACCACCTCATGATGGTAGTGGCCCGAATGGCCATACGCCATCCTGGTGTTGCCCCACATCTCGCGGAACTGGGCAGCAAACAGGCCGGGCAGGCTATCCATCTTCAACTTATGCCCGTGATGGAATGCCAGCATTACGTTGCCGTGCTGGTAGGCGTAAAACGGCAGCGGACTATCTTCAACAGTTACACGCGGCTCGTTTTCAAACAGCGCCCGGAACATGACACGCAGCCAAACTGACGAGGCTTCATCATGGTTGCCCTCGGCGTGTAGGACGATCACCTTCTCATGGCGTTCTAAGGCCATGCCGACGATCCGCCGCAGGATGCGAACGCCGGCCTCCACCATTTTAGGAAAACGGCTGTCAGCATCTAACAGATGCCCACTGGCTGGGGTCAACGGCTTGAACGAATCGTAATGGAACCAATCGCCAAGCTGGCAGACAATGCCAACCGCTGCCGCTGGCGCGTTGTCAATCATGTGCCGGTATGCGTTGGTTATAAGCCGCTCTGCAATGGCCAAATCCCAATCCTGGCCACCCTCGCGGTGCCACGCCAACATCCCGACATGGTAATCAGTGAACACGTAAAGGTTGAGCAGATCAGCCAGCGTTGCAGCCGGTGGCGTGACGGGTTCAACAGGCGGTATGTTCTGGGCCAAGGCTTCCGCTGCCGCCTTGATGGCCTCTTGCCGCTGTTCATCATCGAGGCGCGTCTTAACCCATTGCGCCTTTTGAACCCCGTCTGCGTCAAAATAAGTCGAAACGCCCTTAACGACATATGGAGCCATGCCGTCACGCTCTGGCCCAGCGCCGATTCCGCCGGCCCCGTATGCCTCGCCTGTGCGGTGCCGATGGCGGCGAACGGCACTTAAGATTCCAGCCTTACCGCCATATTCCCCAGTTTTAGCTAAGGCATATGCGCTGCCAGCTTTAACAAACGCCTCATGAATTTCTGCATCACGAGCGGGGTCAATGTCCGACTGGTTAGTTGCCATCAATCACCTTGCGGACAAACCAACGCAATACCGCCCCGTAAATCAATACGGTGGCGATAATTGGCAGCATGGGAACCCAATCAGTCACCGCGCTTTAGCCATCGCTGCACTGTGCGCGTCTCGTAGATGCGGATTATTGTCCAGATTAAAGTGAACAGCGCCGCTATAGATGGCAGCCATTGGGCAAGCGTGGCCAAGACGGTAAACACCGACAACGCATCCGCCGCATGTTTTACGCTTTCGATGATATCGTCGCTCATAACCGTTGCCCTTAGAATACGTTTTCATATTCGTAAAATTCAGATGCGCTGAAAACCACTACCGGCACGCCTGCACTGTCCGTCACGCGGCAACGAAGGCTTCCCGTTGCGGTAAAGCCGCGTGCTACTCCGCTAACGGCAGGCAAAGTGCTTGCTAGGGCGCTACTACTGGCAAAGCCGAATGAACCGCCGCTGGTGCCAGTCCAAGACCAGAGATACGCGTAAGGCGGGACGCCGCCGCTGGCCACGCACGTGGCTGTGTTCCAAGTCCAATTGCTATCGTCAAAGTTGGAGGCATACTCACCAGCGGTAATGACAGCACTGAGCGGTGATCCACCGCCCGCACCCGCCGTATTGCCAACAACAACGCACAGCGCCCCGCTCATGATATGTTGCCCGTGATAACCCACACGGTCGCAGCAACCTTGACGCAGCTTGCCACGCCGTAAACGGCCAGCGTGCGCGTGCCAGTGTTAGTCGTGCCAGCCTGGCGCAGCGTGTCGGTTGTGATCGAGATCGACTGCGTAGCATTGGAGTCGTTGAAGATCACAATGGTCGTGCCGATGGGGAACGCCGTAGCACCATTGGCAGGAATGACAACGCCGCCAGTCGTGATTGAGACGTGCTTGCCAGCATCAGCCAGCACCAGCGTGTAAGCCGCACCCTGTGCGTTCTGCGGGATGCCGCGAAAGCCGATACTGCCCGCCGCAATCGTGCCGGTAGCGGTGACCACTACATCCTGGTCAAGCGCCGTAATGTCGGTGTTCGCCCCACTAGCCGCCGCACTGAGGTTGGTTCGCGCAACCGCTGCCGTAGTTGCACCAGTGCCGCCATTGGCCACCGCCAACGTGCCGCCCAACGTCATGGTGCCACTGCCAGTCACCGGGGAGCCTGTGACCGTGAGGCCCGTTGTGCCGCCTGATAGGCCCACTGAGAACGCCGCAAGGCTGTTGGCACTAAATACCAACGCGCCCGCGCCATCCTCCACCCGGATCGATACCGCAGCCGCGTTGGCAAACAACCGCGCTGGGCTGCCGAGATATGCCGCATATCCGCCAGACGTTGCCACTGGCTGCGATGCCGGAATCGTTAGAGCCTGATCCCAATAAACCGCAACCGGGTTGGTCACTGGATTAAGGTTGGCCACACCGACATAGATGCGGCCATTGTCCAACGGCTTGCCGTCCAGGCCGGTGAACACCGGGAATGGGGATTCAATTGCTAGGGCGGTCATTGTGCGTTGTCTCCGACTAGCTGCTGAACTTCTTGGCGCAGCGGGCGGTTCCTCGCTGCATTTTTCAGCGGCGCAACCACATTGGACATTACGCCAGCCGGCAGCGGAAGGCCGGCTGCAACGGTGTTGATAATCATATCAAGACCATTCATCCATGCGCTGGATGTGTTGCTAAAGTTCACGCTGCCCGGTGGTGCCGTGAATACATCTTGCGCCACGTCAGATAACGTCCGCATTCCCTGCGCAGTCCCGCCGTCAAAGATCAGAGACAACTTGCCCGACTGATCGAGGCGGTCAACGATACGTTTAAGGCCAGCGGGCGACACTGCCACGTTGCCGGCCTCGTCACGCACCGCACTGGCTGGATAAGCAGCGCGGCGGATTTGCTCCATAACAGCGCCTTGCACTTCGCTCCATGCCTGCGGGTCGCCGCCTTCGCCGGTCACAAGATCACGCATCTTGCGAAGCTGTGCCGCCTCGGTGCCTGGTGCGAGGATTCGTGCCACCACGTTTTCAGCGGCAATAACACGGTCGGTGCTGTCGCGCTTGGTGCCAAGCAACTGCGCGATAATGCCAATTTCCTTGAACGTCTTTTGATGGTCGCGGAATGCAGCGCGACTAGAACGATAAACGTCACCGCCAGTATCGTTCAAAACATCATCAATCACGCCCTTTAATTCGCCGCCAAAAAAGCCTTGCGTTGGGTCACTTTTACTGGCCTCTACGATTTTCTTCCGCACGCCTTCAAGTGCATTGATTGAGATAATACCTGTGCCGTTCGGATCGCTAATGTCCAGTGATTCGCGGGCAATTTTCATTACTTTTTCTTGCTGTTCGGTGGGAACCTTTGATGCAATATAATCCAAAACGGGTTGATAAGAGACCGGCTCTTTCAACTCACCAGCCTCTCTGGCTTTTTCATAAAGCACCCGATACTTCGCTTTGCTCTTGTCCGCCATTGACTTAATGCCAGCGGTAATCCGCGCGCCTTGCTCCTCTAGATTGCTCAGAACTTCCGCGCCGGTCTGGTCAAGGAACGCATCAAAGTTAGCCGCAATCTGCTGCTGCTGTTGCGCCATGCGTTCGCGGATCGGCCCGCCAACTTCGTTATTCTTGGCCAATTCGCGGGCGCGTTGCATGTCCTCAAATCGGCGCGTCCTTTGAAAGTTGGCCAATTGCACCGGCACAGGCAATTCCTGTGACCGAGACACGCGAATCACGTCATTAGGGGTTGCCGCAGCGCCGCCGCTTGCACGACCACCAGAAGGGCCACCCATGCCACCCATCGGGCCACCCATCGGCCCACCGCCGGCAGGAGGCGCACCCATCGGCCCACCCATGCCGCCCATCGGCGCACCACCGCCATCAGGCGCACCACCCGCAGGAGGTGTGCCGCCAAACACGCGACGGCCAAGCGCACCGCCTGCACCGCCCAATGTGCCACCAAGCAACGCGCCACCGAGGCGGTTTTCGTTTGACTCCCCAGCGCCAGCCAGGATGCCCGCAATCGTATCGCCAGCCAACGGTGCAAGATTAGCCGCGCGTCCACCCGCAAGCGCCGTGTTGACGCCACGCGAGATCAGGCCAGTTGGGCCAATGCTGCCTGCCATTTCGCCGACAAGTGATGCGCCGACATTGCGCTCTTGCAGATAACGCTTTGCAGCCTGCACGCGGTCAGCATCCAGGCCCAGCACAGGCGCAAGTTCGTCAAGCAAACCTAGCGTCATGGCATTGGCGCTGCTGGTCATGCCTGCCGCGACAGTCTCACCCATTGGCGTAGCAACAAATTCGCCTACGGATTGCTCTGCCGCAGTCGGCTGGCCAGTCGGATTAACATTAATCGTTACCGGCTTGCCTTCGTTCGCTTGCAGGAACGCGGCTTCCTCTTGCCCAAACGACCGGCCATATTGCGCCGCCACGGCTTGCGTATCAGCAAACCGCCCAGTGCGATTCCACGCCTCTTGGATAGCCTTTCCAGCCTCCAAGTCTTGCGGAGTCATGATCGGCTGGCCGCCTTGGATAGCGCCCATTACCGTTCCCGAAGTAGTGCCGGGTGCGGTTACGATGCGGCCTTGGTCACCTTGCGGAACCGCTTCGCCAGCCTGTTCCAATTGGCGATTAAAATATTGTTCGGCGCGGTCAACGCCCATCAAGAACTGCTCAAGGCTTTGGTTGGGATCAAGGTTGGCGATGGATGACGCCAGACGCTGGGCTTCTGATTCTTGGTTAGCCAGCGAGGCCATGCCTCCCGGATTGATTTTGGCAAGCTGCGCCAACTGGTCTTGGATCAAGTTCCCTTGAACCATGCTTAAAGCGCCTTCAAGATCGGCGCGATTCTGACCAAAAAGCGCCCCAACCACTGGCGCTGCACGAACGCGGCCAGCCATCTCTCCAACGGATAACGTCTGATTGGCTAATTTGCGGATGTTCTGCAAAGCGTCCAGCGTGGTTCTAATTTGACTTGGGCGATTGACGTTCTGCGCAGGCAAAGGCGTTCCGCCAATGGGTTCAATCTTGCCAGCCTGATTGCGCTGATAGGGCTGCATTGGATTCAGCCCCTCCGCTATCACTTCCTCGTTCGTCATCCGCACAAACCGCTCGGTGTCACGGGTAGGTGCAGGAGGCGAAGGCGGGGTGGCCGGCTTATCAAACTCCACAGCCGGACGCGCACCGGCATTGCCAGCCGGCACGACAATCGGATCATTTTCCCAAGGCTGCTTGGCCATTATCGTTTAGTCCTGACATTCCCTTGCGGGTCGAGATACTGAGAGCCTGGCGGCAACGCTTCATATTGCGCGGTGTTTGAAACTGTTTTCAATTGCACCGCACCAGTCGGCGCATTTCCATAACGCTTTGTATATTCCGACATTGGCCCAACAAACTGGCCACCTGATGGAGTCGCCATCGTGACAATCGGATCGGTGCGATTCTGCACAAACGCCCGCGATTGCTTGATGCCTTCCGGGCTTTTCGGATCAATGCCAGCGGCCACCAAATCCTTTTGGAAAGTGGTCAGGCTGCCTTGGCCCATTACCTCGCCAAACTCTTTAAAACGCTTACCATCGGTGCCGGCTAGGAACGCCGACGACATGATGTCAGCCGCGCTGGGGTCTTTCTCGGCAATGTCGGCAAGGTCGGTAAATTGCTTGGCTAGTTCCGGCTTGTTGCTATTAGCAAATGCCGTGCCTGTTTCACGCCAAACACGCGCCGCCGATGCTATATCCCCGCCACGCAACGCCGCATAGCCACGCAAACCAGCATCAAACACCGGCTTGCGGGTCATCTCGTCCATAGCGTTATATTGTTCACTGATGGGCTTGGCGAACATTGGGTAGCGTTCCATCACGCCCACTTTTTCAGCAGGCGTTTTGGCAGCGGCGAAAGCGGTCATTGCCGCCCGCAATTGCTGCTGTTCCGCCGCCTTACGCTGTGCTTCCATGCGCGCCATAGCTTGCGCCTCTTGCACAGCTTGCAACTGCAAGCCTTGTGCATAGGCTTGCTGGAAAGCGCCACCCGGGTTGCCGATGGTGGTGGTATAATCGAAGGGCTGCACCATTAGAACCTCGGCGGGCTGGCAAAGGGCGGAATGTACGTTTGCGGCACATTCAAGCCCGGCGCTGCGTAAGGTTGCACGGTCGTCCCACGCTGCCCACCAAACATTGAGGCCGCTGTGCCAAACGCGCCTGTTACCTGGTTGATCCCCTGCCCAATCGCATTGGCGCGACCAAGGGCAGCGCCAGCCTGTGCAGCGCCAATGTTGCCATACTGATTGGCAACCAATTGACCAGTCTGCATCCCAGCCGCGCCAACGCCCGCCGCTGCGTTCTGGCCCAACGTGGTGATGCCGGCCAGACGGTCGTATTGCTGGCCAATGAACTGATTTAGCAGCGCCGGGCGGAACTGGCCAAGCGCACCTTGCACGTTTCCACCGCGAAGCCCGCCCGTGGCGCTGGCATTCTGGAGAATTGCATTCTCGCCTTGCGCCGCCAGTGCTTGAAACAACGGAGACTGTTCTTGCTGGTTGACAAACGCTTGTTGGCTTTCAGGCCCGGACAAACCAGCCGCGCCAAGCAACGCCTGCAATGCCGGATCGCCCGCTTGCACATACGGTGCCATGAGACGCTGCATTTCGGCAAACTGGCGGCGCTGCTCGTCAATGCTCAATTGGGCTGCACGCTCTTGCGCTTGCCCTGCCTTTTTAGAGGCGTTTGCACCAATCGCAGCCGAGGCCACCCCGCCCAACGCGCCTACGCCGAGCGCAATCGCCCCAAGTGTCGCAATCGCCATTTACAGCGCCTTCCAGTAACTATGCTCTAGCGGCACATATCCACGCCGTTCATACAGTAGGCCCACCGCTTCGGGACGCAGCGCCTCCAGGCTTACCATGAGGAATGTCCGCGCATCCCGCGCCTTGGCTTCGCCCTCTAACGCTGTCAGCAAAGCGCCGCCCACCGTTCCCCGGTAATCAGGCTGCACCCACCAGAACGTCTCTTGCCCGATCCGCACTAAGCTGTTCCAGTAGGACGGAAACACCATAGCGCCGGCAAAGCCAACCACATTCCCAGCAACTTCAGCCGCCAGGAGGATCGCATCCTCGGCCCCGATCATGTTGTGCAGCGATATGGCGAAACTTTCCGGGCAGAACGCCGCCAGCGATTCCATGTCGGACGCAATGAAGAACGCACGGCCAAGCTCAACCAATGCCGGAATATCAGCATATTCAGCCGGGCGCACAGCGTCCCGACTGTTCAAAGCGTTCAGTGCAGATCGAGCGTCCAACGTCATAGCCACCTTGCTACGGAATGCCCACCGGCTGGCTTGTGACGCTCGGTGGGGTCACATTACAACGGTTGAGGGAGTTAATCAATACACCGTGACAGATGGGGTCTCACCACCGAGATTAGGAGCAACGCCATACATCGTAGTGTATTCCTGAATTGCCGCCGCAGGGATTGCCATGCCTGGCACCCAGCTATATTTCTTGAGGATGGTGATTAGCTTATCGTCAAACACGACAAAGTTGCGGGAGCCTTCGCCAGCAGCGCGGCTGCCTTGGTCAAGATATTTGATGCCGGGGATGCCTTTTTCTTGTAGCATTGACGATGCCACCACATCGCCCGGTTTTTGCGCATTTGCCGCTACTATGGCTCTTTCAATCTCTGCCTTTGAAGCGTTCGGGAATATAACGGGCAGCATTTCAGACGCGCTTGCGCCTTGCTTTCGTGCAACCTCAACCATTGGATCAAAAGCAGACAGTTTTTGATAAATCTCCTGCCCCGTCATTTGATTGGCCTTTGGCCCCATTATGGACGTTAAAGTTTCCCGCACCTTTTCGCTCTGTCCGCTCAATGGCGCATCATAATCAAGAAAATCAGCCGGGTCTGCGTTGATGTTGACTTGATACATAGAGCCGGTGTTTGTAGTAAAATCATCGGGATTAAGTTTTAAAATATCTTGCGATATTTTATCAAATGAAGCAGCCAGTCGTTCATTTGCATCACGAACAGAGCCGCTCTGTCCTTGACTTTTAGAACGCAGTTCATTTGCTTGAAAACGAAACTTTTCGGCTTCTGAGGCAATGACATTTTTAGGGTTGCTGTTCGGCCCCATAGCGTCAGCTACTTTTTTTGCAGCCAAATTACTATCCGCGCCGGGATAGCCCATACCTTGGTAATCTACAGGATTTGTCAGAGCGTCCCGATAGCCTCTGGCCACCCCCTCATTCTCAGCAAAATACAACCCACGCCCGTAGGCCTGCGCACCTTCACCTGTGCCAATCTTGCTCATATCAAAACGGTCAAAACTATACGGGCTGCCGTGATACGCGGTAATGCCTTGCGTGCTTATACTCGGCACCTCCTGCGCCACTTCACGCACAACCTTAGACGCAGCCCTTTTAGCCGCCATCGGCAACGGGATAGCAGCCATTGCCACCTCGGCAGCAGGCGCAAGCCGTTCGCCGCGTGTGACAGCCCGCCGCGCTTCATTGCCGACAAAGGCCGCACCGACTGGCGTGAAGTCGGCCAGGGTGATTACGGCGTTTGCGGTGTTGTCTGACATGCCGATAGAGCCAAGCCATTGCCTGGCCATGTCACGCCACGAAAAGGTGTAAGGCCGAATCTCACCGCGTCCGACCATCGGCGTTGGCTCAACAGACGTGCGCGGCGCAGCATAGTTAGGCCGCATCCCTTGCGGGATCAGTTGCCCGTATGCCTGTTCGAGAATGCCGCGTTCAGCCATGTCGCCACTCTACGAAATTGTTCGCCCACTTGCAAACAGCACTAGGGCATTGCTGGCAGTTGCCACATTCCAGATTGCGTTATTAACCTCTAGCACATGGCCAGCCAGTTCATTGCTCACGTAAGTTTCATTCGGTGCAATCAAGCGGTTGCTGATGATGCGGTTGCCAGAGATCGGACTACCTGATGGCGGTACGATGTTGACCGTAAGCGAGACAGCGCCGCCGCTAACATTGGTCGCCGTAAACTTGTCAATGATGACGCGCGATGGCGAGGTGTAATCTGCCGTCAAGGTTATGCTGGCAAACTTTGGCTGGATCAGTGCGTTTGGCGTGATGCTCATGTCAATCTCACAAGGTGATGCCGGCTTGTTGCAGACGAGCAATGATAGCACTGATTGCCGTTCGTGCCTCGGCATCGACCGTGGCACCACCAGCCGGCGCTGTAATCGCTGCCAACCCAAGCCCTGCGCCATTGTGCGCCCGCACTAGAATCTGCCCCTCGGTGCTGCTGACTAGCAACACCGTCCCCACCCGGACGGCCAAGGCTGGCGCTGTTGCTGTCAATGCGCCTGGCGTAGTGCTGCTGGCGTAAACCGTGTTGCCAGCCGCAAAGGCGCTGGTATCGACGTTATCGAGAATGCCAAAGACCATTGCGT
>Ga0209135_1000057_pt1 | contig 35777 bp, 5 predicted proteins | sample LauGreSBDMM110SD_4_FD_187570 | JGI IMG/M metagenome (GOLD analysis project Ga0209135, IMG submission 187570) | Freshwater lake microbial communities from Lake Michigan, USA - Su13.BD.MM110.SD (SPAdes) (version 3) | ecosystem: Environmental > Aquatic > Freshwater > Lake | place: Lake Michigan, USA... | reverse complement strand
TCAGACCCTCCTACAACCGTTCCCCCACTTTTCAATTTTTTCTGTTTGATTTTCATATTCTTATGGGTTTCTTCAAGAATTTTTTCCTCGGTTTCAGAGCGTCGTGGTCTTCCAAACAAAACCATACCCATAGTCTCATCTCTTTTCCTACCAACATATCCAATCGCATCCAGTCTATCAAATGCACCGAATCCAAGAGTAGCATATCGTCCAATAGCCTCGATATTGTTAACTTTATGAACACGAGGCATAAAGGAAAACGAACGAACACAAAGCATAGAAAAAAACATCAATGAAACGCGCATATTCTATATAATAAATATTTATTTAACTTCATTTATACAAACAAATAAATTTACAAATTATACCAACCGCGTTCCTACGTGTCCAAAATTCAAGTCCCGCACCTCTCAAACTGAATATATTGGCAGCATACAGCAAATAAAGAAGATAATGCTGTCAGCAGAATACATCTGAATACATATTTAGAATAACTAAATCTGTATGACCATTCCACCAGCACACGACACCACCATCCCACCAGCAACACGACACCCCATCCCACCCCCTACCATAAAAAATAAACCCATAGAGTATAGTAGATGCAACCACTCACAAAAGACGAGAAATATAAGATAATAAAAAAAATCTGTCCCAACACAACAGAATGTATATCCTTCGGAACACAAAGCGACGAAATAAGGGAACTGTTTGATGAATTCAAAATTCCTTCCGACCTCATTAATAAAAATGAAATTAAACAAATCGGCGAAAAATCAGCGAATGGTGTCATCTACCGACTCAAATACGAAATAAAAAAATACAACGCATACACCATCATAAAAAATGCAATCAGCAAAAACGCCGATAATTTATATTACGAAGCCATTGTCGGATGGTACATCAATACCAAAATGAGATATTATCCATGTTTTGTGGAGACCTATGATTTGTATAAAAATACCAATCGAAGAGACCCCGAAACCAATATGATGATAGAATTCAACTTAGATAACTTAACCCCATTATTTCCAAAGTCCATCCAAAAATCGGTAGAACTTGATATTTCCAATAAAATCATATCAGCAGAAAAATTAATCGAGACATGCAAAAAATCCGACAAGATATCATTAAACATTCAATATTTAGAAAACGTATTATCTCTGTTTGATACATTGATAACAAACAAAAAGCAGAATGTTTTTTCAGATATATGTACCTATTTATACCAAGTGTATGCTCCATTATCGATGTTGTCAGATGAGTTTACACATTATGATTTGCATGCGCGAAATGTGTTAATATACAAGGTAAATCCGAATAAATACACAAGAATGATTTATCATTATCCAGACAAACCCAAGGTAGAGTTTAATACGGATGGTATTGCAAAAATAATAGATTATGGACGCTGTTATTTCAAATACAACGACACAATCAATTCACAAAAAATCATTGATAATCTAGCTAGTCTACCTAGAACAAAGTGGAATAATTGTGGATACAATTCATTTACAACAGGGTTCAAAAACAGTTTTGACATAGACAGCAGAACCCATAACAAATCACATGATTTAAGATTGGTAAAAAATGTAAATGACATATATCAACATTACATAAAACAAGACATGTTCAATATAGAATACAAGAAAGAATATGGAACACCCGAAGTATCTCAAAAAACATATACCAATATAGGTGACAAAATCTACAATGTAAATGATATGCATGCCGAATTACGCGAAATGTTAATGGCAGACGACTTCAAAAACGAAAACGATGCATTAGAAAAAAAAAGAACATTATATGGAACAATCGAGTGTTGGTTGGATGGGTCAAAACCCATGAAATTCACGCCGGCGATACCAGATGAATCAAAAAAACCTGGAATATTTTCGCGAATGTTCCGTAATCCAATCAAATCCAACGTCAAAGCCATAGCACCCATAGCACCCCAATCGTTGCAACATTTAATAGAAACACCCTACCTAGAAAAACCCCAGCTACAAAACCTAACAAAATCTGTAGGAGGTAAAACAAAAAGAAATAGAAAACCAAAAAACAAAACACAAAAGAAAAACAATAAAAACACAAAAAAGTAGGTTACGCAATCAGCTCGATTACGTTTGCTACCGTTTGCTACCGTTTGCCACCGTTCTACCCTTTTTAGATAATTTATTCTGAGATAATCGCAGAATAAATTTACATGATATATGTAGGTGTATTTTTCAACAACAAATAAGACACACGCAAATAACACCAACAAAAAGACGCCGAAGGCGTAACAAATAAATCCTGTAAGACAAATCCAACAAACAATCCAACAAACAATCCAACAAACAATCCAACAAACAATCCAACAAACAATCCAACAAACAACCATTATCAAAATAAAAAAGGGAGGGGGTCGTAGGGGGAACCGTAGGTTCCCCTACTCCCCTACTCTAGAGGTCAGGAACAGTATTGACTCCCGTACCATCATCCACAATCAACTTGATACGATAATTTCTTCCGAAAAACTCAGGAACACCCGTCAAGCCATTCTGTCCAGGCGAAGGATTAATAGTAAAATTAAAATTAATGACATCCCCCGCCAAAATGGGCAATCCAACCAAATAATTATTGTCAGTCACCAAATTCGCAAACCGTTCTTTCTTTTCATACAATAATTGGTAAAAGAGTTCTCTACAAATATTCTCATTGGTATTAAACTCATCAGTGGTATACCGCATGTTGTTACTAGTATCCATCAAGAACATACCCGAAATATCAGGGAATGTAGAACGCGAAGAATATTTCCAAAAGGTCCCACTAATGTCCTCCAAAGACGTATTACCAATATAATTCAATGCCTGAATCATCTGCACTTCATTATTAAATAAATCCACACCATTCACAGTTCCAAATAATTTGAGCGCCAAGTAACGAATAAAATCGTGTTTGACAAGCATTTTCTTACGATTACCCGTCTGTGTAAGCGCTCCCGAAGACTGTTCTGTATCCAACATCGCATTGGCAGGATTAATAACCACCGATGCAGGCCATCTGTCCATCTGAATGACAAATCGAACTTCCACATTACTCAAATCCACCAACTCACCAAGCATACGTATTTTAAATATTTCCTGTATGTCAGCCTGAGAAATATAAAACACCGCATTGGCACTGGAATCTACCAACTCCGCAAATTTACCATTAATGAGTGTTCCAGAAGACAAAAGCGTATAAGAGCCTGAAAAATAGTCCAAAATAAAATTCAATCCGGCAGCATCAATTTGCGCTTGGGTATATCCAGCATCCAACAAAGTATTATTACTAACCCCTGTAGTTTTTAATTCGGTCACCGTATATTCAGCAACATACAATTCAGAATAAGTATATCCACCATTCACCATTTGACTAGCCGAAAATCCATCAAGCTTCATTTCGGTAGCTGTATAACCAGTCGTTCTTAATTGAGTCACTGTATATCCCACACTGACCAATTGGCTTCCGCGATAACCAGCCGCCTTTAAATCCACACCACCAAACCCGCCATTAATTAAATTCATCAACGTAAACCCAGCATTTTTTAATTGGGTAGCAGAATAATTCGCGGATTTCAGCTCTGCAACAGTATATCCACCAGATTTCAAAGACACCAAATCATATACCCCTGCGGCTTTCAACAGTGTCGCGGTATACCCCCCCGTTCGCAATTGACTCACACTATATATACCATAAAGAGGAGCCGCGGGATACAAAATCCCATATAAATCCTGAGCAGTAAACCCGGCAGTAGAAATATTCGTCGCAGAAAACCCGGAACCACTAATATCCAACAAGGTCACATTCCCTGTAGTATAGTCGCTTTTCACAAATCCAGAAAAAGATAAATCGCTCAATACGTATCCAGAGGACAACACATCCGATACACTGTAAGATGCCCCACGTAATTCCGATGGAGTAAACCCCGCAGTATACAAATCAACCACAGAATATCCACCCGCCGTAAGTTGCGACGCATTGAAACTGACTGCCTTCAAATCCGCAGCCGAATATGATGCCCCGCGCAACTCCTCCGCAGTAAACCCCGAAAATTTTAATTCGAGAACCGTATAATTCGCTGCACGCATTTGACTGGCAGTAAATCCAATATTTTTGATTTGAGAAGCTGCATAATATGGTTTCAAATCCGCCGCACTAAACCCAGCGACATACAAATTACTCAAACTGTAACCACCTGTCACTAAATCTCCTGCACTATACAGAGCCACCTTTAATTCGGCAGCAGTAAAATCAACACCATTCAAGCTGGCTGCAGAAAATCCAGCCCCACGTAATTCCGTAGCTGTATATCCAACCGATTTGAGTATGCTCAATGTAAAGGAAGGCGTCATTTCCGAAGCAGTATATCCTCCTTCCTTCAATGCCGCGGCAGTAAATCCACCGATTTTCAAATCATTGGTAGAATATCCCGCCCCGCGCAAATCAGCAGCAGAATATCCACCCGCCTTCATTTGAGCCAAAGAATACCCCGCAAATTTTAAATTGCTCGCAGAAAATCCGGCACCCAATAACTCTGCCGCAGTAAAGACGGCTGTACGTAAATCGGTAGCACTAAACCCGCCATTCTTCAATTCCGTCGCAGTAAACCCAATGTCCTTCAAAGCCGCCGCAGAAAATCCGGCAACGCGCATCTCCAAAGCGCTGTATCCTCCCTCTTTCAGTTGCAGCGGTGTAAATCCACCAGTCGTCATTTCAGCTACAGTAAACCCAACTGCCTTCAAAGCCGCCGCAGAAAATCCCGCCAGACGCATCTCGGATGCAGTATAACCAGTTGCCTTAATGTCCGCAGTCGAAACTCCTGCACCCGATAAATCCAACACCGTATAATTTCCTGTTTTTAAATTCGATAGAGTGTAAGATGCAGCAAGCAATTCCGATGCCAAATATCCACCCACGTTCAATTCTCCGGCAGTAAATAAGGCACCGCTCAAATCTACGGCAGTGAATCCGACACCTTTCAATTCCGCCGCAACAAATCCAGCGTTCTTCAATTCCGTAGCAGTATATACAGCACCATACAGAGCAGTCAAGGTATATCCACCAACCGCCAATTCGGAGGCAGTGAATCCGACACCTTTCAAATCCGCCGCTGAAAAATTAACACCACGTAATTGAGCCGCGGTATATCCAGCTGTTTTCAATTCTGCAAGAGTATATTCAGCATCGACAACGTCCGACAAGGCATATAAAGCAATACGCAATTGTCCGGCAGTGTATCCTCCAAGCTTCAATTCCTCTGCAGTAAATCCAGCCGCTTTTAATTCCGTAGCGGTAAATCCACCGACTCTCAATTCTGCAGCCGTAAATAAAGCTGTCTTCAATTCCGCAGCAGTATATCCGCCTCCATACAATTGAGTCGCAGTATATCCAGCGGATTTCACTTCCTCGGCAGTATATCCACCCGCCTTCATTTGTGTTGCAGTATATCCAACTCCCTTCAAATCTGTAGCACTAACCCCGGTGGTTGCCGAAGACTCCCTAAAATTGGCGACAGTATATCCAGCCAGCTTGAGATTCGCAAGAGAAATACCCGCAGCATATACGTCGGCTACCAAATATGCCGCCGAATACACTTCCGCCACGGTATATCCCACATCCAATAAATTCGCTGCAGTAAACCCAGCGGCTTTCATTTGTGTGGAGGTATAACCCGTGGTTTTAATATCAGCAGTAGATACATTCGCAGCAACCAAATCACTGACCGTGTATTTGGCAAGTTTCAGCTGCACCAAAGTAACCGAAGGAGCCGCAAGAAGTTGAGCAGCACTATATCCACCTGTCTTCAATTCAGAGAGAGCGAATAATGCATCGAGCAAAGGCGCCGCCAAATACCCCGCACCATAAAAATCCGCCGCTACAAATCCCGCCGCTTTTAATTCCGCCACAGTATATGCAGCAGCCGACAATTGAGAAAATACAAATCCAGTAGCAATTAATTCTGTAAGAGAATAATAAGGTTTCAATTCCGCAGCCGTGTATCCAGCTGTTTTTAGTTCCGCCAAAGTATAACCTGCTCCCCCAGCCACCAATCCAGCCACGGGGAAAAAATCGGTTTTCAACTGTGACAGAGTAAATGCCGCAATTATATCCGTCACAGAATAACCCAAATTATATAATTCTGTAGGACCAAACCCACCGGCTATCATTTGAGAAAGTGTATATCCAAGAGTATACAATTGAGAACCATTGATTCCCAAAGCAACCATTTGTGTAACGGTCACCCCATAGGTTTTTAAATTCGCCAGAGAATAACCAGCGCCCTGTAATTCCGAAGGAGTAAATACCACTGACGATAAATCTGTAATACTAACTCCAGCTGTAAAAAAGTCCGATACAGAATATCCAGCGCCCTGTAATGCCGAAATAGAGACCCCCAATGCAATCAATTGACTGGCGGTAGCACCAATCAATTTTAAATTCGCCACAGAATACCCTGCAGCATATAATTCTGGAATCGTAAATCCAATAGCAAATAATTCTGCGGCACTATATCCAGCACCACGTAATTCGGAAGCAGTATAAAAGTCATCAAGGTCACTGAGAGGAACCCCAATGGAAACCAAAGAAGCCAAGGATACATTGTAGACGTTGATTAAATCCGATACAGATACTCCTGCATTGTATAAATCCGCAGGAGACGCACCCAAAGAAGTCAATTCTGCAAGAGGAACTTCTGCCATATTTAAATCCGTAAAAGTATATCCCGCATCCACCAATTGTTCAGCAGTGTAACCAGCATCCAACAATTGATTGGCAGTAAAAGACGCTTCATACAATTCGGTTACGGTATATCCAGCAGAAACGATTTCAGAAAGAGTATATCCAATCAATGTCAAATCGGTCGCGGAATATCCGTTGTCTTGTAAATCACTGGGACTAATAGAGGCTGCAGACAAATCAGATACGGAAAGGGGGACATTCGATAAATCGGAGAGTGTATACCCCCCCGACAACAACTCCCCAACGGAAAACCCAGCAGAAACTAATTCTGTAGGAGGAATATCCGCAGCAGCAAAATCGCTGACTGTAAAACCAATGTCCGATAAATCGGTCACTGTAAAATCATTTGTAAGCAAAACCTCCACACTAATTCCAGCAGAAGTATAATCCGTGCTGTCAAAATCGGAAGATACCAATGAAGAAAGAGAAGTGCCCGATGTAACAACATCGGATACAGTGTATCCCAAATCACTGAGCGACAAGGATTCTTCGGGTTCAACGGGGACACTATAAACGGGTGTTTGAATGGCATCGAAATCGCCGACCGTGTATCCAATGCTAATCAATACGTTACTGAAAAACCCAGCAGCAATAAGTTGCGAAAGAGTATATCCAGCAGCCACATAATCTGCTTTTAAAAACCCGGAAGAACCAAAATCGGCGAGCACATATCCAACAGATATCAATTGTGGGATAGTATAACCGATGGATTTCAAATCCCCCACGGAATACCCCAGAGTCTGAAACCCTGATATATCCGGCGTAATGGCACTAAGGTCAATCGTATTCGACCTTTGTAATATCGCAGCATAAGCAGTATTTGTAAGATTATATGATAAATATTGAACGTTCGAACTGATACCAATCCCGCCAACTCCACCAACCCCACCAACACTGTAGGTAACATTTTTGTTAGCAAACGTGGAGTTGTTTCCAAGTGAAATCAACAAAGTAGAAACCTTGGATAGGTTACTAATTACATTATAACTAGAATCCACCAAAGAATATCCAGTGTTGTAATAAATAAACGAACCAAAATCAGTAACATTTGTAAAATTCCAACCTCCAATGTTTTGAACAAATGAAGACGCTCCATAGAACATGTCAGTCATCAGACCTACATTGCCCACATTCCATCCAGAGATATTCGAATTGAATAAACTAGCGCCGTAAAACATCCTAGACATATTGGTGACCGCTGCAACATTCCATCCACTAATATTGGCAGTGAACGAGGAACATCCGGCAAACATCCCGGACATGTTGGTGACCGCCGCAACATTCCATCCCCCAATATTGGAATCAAATGAAAAACAACCACCAAACATATCCGCCATAGAAGTCACACTCGCAACATTCCATCCACTAATATCGGCATTGAAAAAGGATTGCGAACTATTATAAAACATAGATTCCATATTGGTCACTCCAGAAACATCCCATGACCCAATGGAACCAAACGACGAACACGTGGAATTATAAAACAAGGATTTCAATTGTGTTGTCATAATACGCGGACTATCCGTTGCCGATATTTTTCCGGAAAATCCATAAAAGGGAACCGCAGCATAAGACGACGCATCATAAGGCAAAAACGGGATTCCACCGAATTGAACAATATCAACAGACGACGAATAATTAAAGATACCGTATGAACTGAAATTCAAACCATCTCCAACCGCATTAGCAGAATACGAAGACCAAAAAATAATGACGGTTGTAAGACCCGCACTAATATCCGTGACCGTAGAATAGGATAAATCCACAAAAGACCCCCCAGTATTGACAATGGGAACATTGGGAGCAATCGTCGAACCTGCCCAGAGGTCCAACCCGGACCCCCATACACTGGAATCCATCTGAAATATAAATCCACTATAAGATGTTACTCCAGCAAGAATCAAATCAGAATAAGAAAACCCATCTAACAACAGAGATTGACTCGTAAACAATCCACTGTTTGTTAAATCCAATAGAGTATATCCAGCAGAAACTAAATCATTGGAACTAAACCCAGCAAAAACCAAATTTGCAATGGAATATCCAGCCAAAATATAATCCTGTTTGACAAATCCATAAGACTTGACATCGGATAAAGTATATGCAGTTGTTAGAATATTTGAGAGAGAATAACCCGCATCAATATAGTTTTGAATGGAGAACCCTGCTGTATATAATTGTGAAATAGACAATCCAAGAGATACAAAATCGGCTTTGACATATCCTGCATTCACCAATTGAAGAGAGGTAAACCCAGCAGAAACCAACTGAGAAACCGTATATCCAGCCCCAGTATAATGTGTTTTTAAAAAGGAAGATTCGGTAAAATCGGATAAAGTAAATCCACCCGCAATAATTTCAGAAACAGTAAATTGGGCATTTTTTAAATTTTCTACAGAAAACCCCGCATCTATTAAATCTGAAATCGCATATGAAAGTGAGAAATAGTCTTCCTTGGTGAACCCCGAATCAATCAAATCACTTAAAAAGTAACTCATGATTATATATTTATATATATAATCAAAGAAATAATATCATAATACAGCGTCACCAAACATCATCCGTCACCAAACATCATCCATCACCAAACAACATCCGTCACCAAACATCATCCATCACCAAACATCATCAATCACCAAACAACATCCGTCACAAAACATCATCCGTCACCAAACATCATCCATCACCAAACAACACATCTACATCAATAAATCTGCAAGTTTATATCCAAGAGTCGTCAAGTCAGAAATCGCATAATTCAACGGTTTAAAAGAGGTAATCACCGGTGTAATTTGGGTCACTGTAATGACGTTTTTCTTGGAACCAACCAAAGAAGACACAGCCGCAATCGAAGTCGGCGTTGCCAAATAAGATATATTTCCTGTAGGTAAATTAATACGTTTTTTGGAAAAGGTAGAATTTTTGGATAGTCGTACAAAGAGAGCACCCGTTTTGGCTAAGTTATATCCACTAGTAGAGTCAATAAATCCAGCCATAGAGGTGACCTTTGTGAAACTCCAGTTGGCAAAGTTCAAATTATACAAAACAGCATTGTAAAACATATAGGACATGTCATTCACATTCGTGGTTTTCCAAGAACCAATATCCTGTTGGAAGTTTTGAGTACCACTAAACATATAACTCATAGAGGTAACCTGTGTGACATTCCATTTATTCATGGTTTGATTATATGCAACGCATCCTAAGAACATTCTATCCATGGTCTTTACTTTTGCCACATTCCATGTCCCGATTGACCGATTAAATGATTTTGCATTACCAAACAATCCGGTCATATTCACAACCTTCCCCACATTCCATGTACTAATATCCTCATTGAAAAAAGATTCTGTGTCATGATAAAACATGTAAGATAAATTGGTAACAGCCGACACATTCCATTTTCCAATATTTCCAAACGACCGACAGGTAGAATTATAAAAGAAATAACTTAAATTGTTAGTACGAACCACAGGAACATCCACCGCACTTATTCTGCCGGCAAACCCATAGAATGGACTATGTTGTGCAGCCGAAGTATTATAATTCAAAATCGGCATACCACCAAACTGCAAGATATTCACCGACTCAGAGTAAGCTCCCGCCATTCCAAATGCACTGAAATTCAATCCATCCGAGAGCGTATTTTTCTGAATAAACGACCGCCAAGTAACAAATACTGTGGTAATACCATTTGCCCCCGCCACCGCAGAAAAAGACAAATCAGTAAACGTGCCACTTGTATTCACAATCGGCAATTTATTCGTCACGGTAGACCCAGCCCATAATTTATTCGCATTGGTCCATACAGAGCTCGATATATCGAAAATAAATCCGCGGAATGACAACAACCCAGCAGGAATCAAATCCGCATAAGTAAACCCAAAGGATATCAAATCAGCCACAGTAAACAATTTGGAAGCCGCCAATTCATTAGGAGTATATCCTGCCGCAATGAAATCTGCGCTAGTGAATCCGCCGTTTTTCAAGGTAGCAATCGAATATCCGGATGCAACATAATCCTGTTTGACAAATCCAGCAACCTTCACTTGACTCAAGGTGAATCCAGCCGCAATAATTTCAGAAACCGTGTAATTCATGTTTTTCAAATCCAAAATAGAGAACGCCGATTGTTTTAATTGAGTAGGAGTGAGTCCCAATGTAACAAAATCCGTTTTTACATAGCCAATGTCATTTAATTTGGAAATAGAAAACCCAGCATTCGATAAATCAGTTACATTGTAAGACAAATCCAAATAATTGGATTTCGAAAAATTAGTGGAAACAAAGGCAGATAATGGGAACCCGAGAGCCTTGATTTCAGCAAAGGGATATCCGGCATCTGCCAAATTTTGAACGGAAAACCCGGCTTGTTTTAAATCGTGAATCGTTAAAGAATACACATTATTCGTATAATCTATTTTCTGGAATTCAGAATTCGACAAGTCAATCAATCGATAATTAAAAGGAGTTGTAAGTAAATCATTAATGGTAATACCCACAAATTTAAGTTGCCTTATAGGAAAGTTGAAACTTCTCAATCCAGTGTAATTTGTACCATTAGTTACGAAAAAATTAAATAATGAGTTCTTGCTGACCAAATCACTATAAAGAGCCGTTGTAGTAGGTGGTCCAATATAACCAACTTGACCCATAGAAAATGTTTTATTAAGAATAGTAGGATTTTTTGCAAGTGCTATAAGTAATAATGTACCATTCATGATAGCATTATTTGTATAAAGATAAATATAATTCATAGAAGTGACATTGGTAAAGTTCCATCCACCCACATTCGCACCCATAATACCGGCTCTATACAAGATATAATCCATGTTTGTCAAACTGGGAGTATTCCATCCACTAATGTCTCCATTGAATGCGGTTGCTTCATAAAACATATAACTCATGTTGGTAACTTTTGAAACATTCCATCCAGAAATGGACTGGTTGAACAATGTAGCATTGCGGAACATTTCATTCATATTTGTAACATTCGATACATTCCATGAACCAATGGGGGCATTTATTTTCGATTCCTTAAATGTACCCACCATAGTATTCACACCAGACACATCCCATAAATCGATATTTCCAAACACTTGAGTGTTTGCCTGGTAAAAACAGCTATCCATGTTTTTGTTTGGAATGGAAGGAACATCCGTCGCCAAAATAGACCCACCAAACCTTGCAAAGGAAGCAACACCATTCAACATATTTACCAAAGGAATACCTGCAAATTGTAAGATACGAATACTTTTTTCATTTGTACTATAACTAACAACACTACTATGGAATGATAATCCATCATTCACATTCAAATTGGTATAAGAATTCCATGTAATAAACCCCGTAGTAAGCCCAGTCAAAGTGCTTTGCACAAAAGATGTCGATAATCCGGAAAATGACCCCCCCGTATTTTTAATAGGGTATTTATTTGTCGCTGCATTCCAAACTGAACTTGATACATCAAAAATAAATCCATTCATTTTAATACCAGAGTTAATCATTTCATAATAAGAGAACCCAAGACCATGCAAATCACTGATAGTATATAAATTTGAATTGAACAACTGAAATGGAGTAATGGCATTGGCAATGTAATTTGCACGAGTGAATCCAGAACTTTTCAATGCAGCTATGGTAAACCCCGCATCTATAAATTTCTGTAAGGAAAATCCACCGGCTTTAAAATCGTCCAAAGTGTAACTACCAAAAGTGACTGTTTCTGAAACGGTATACCCAGCTGCAGCAAAATCAGTAGCAGTAAAACCAGCGTTTTTCAATTGCGAAATGCTATATCCTGCAGCCACAAAATCCGCCTTTACATATCCAAGGGGACGAATATCGCTCAACGAAAATCCAGCTCCAATCAATTCTGTTAGAGAGAATCCAGCAGTCTTCAATCGAAGTGCAGTGAAAGACGCCGCTCTCAAATTAGCAATATTATAGGAAGCATCCAAATAATCCTGTCGGACAAATCCTGAATTACTCAAATCAGTAAGAGTAAACCCAGCAGTAATCGCATTTGCAACGGAATAGGTAGGCGAACTAAAGGTGGAAGGTTTGTATCCTGTTCCAGTATATTCATAGGCACTAACAGATACGCCTTTTGAAGTTAATGAACTAATAATTGCATTAATACCTGGAGTAGGTAAATAATTAAGCCAACTAGACCATGCAAATAATTTATTTACAATGGTGGGATTCTTACTCAAACTATTCAACATTAAATTCACTGTAAACGGAGTGATACCAGTAGCCCCTAAAAACATACGCTCACTGTTTGTTATAGCTGAATAATTCCAATTACCAACGTTTTGATTAAACTTCGTGTTATTCCAAAACATATAATACGTATTAGTAAGAGCACGAGTATCCCATCCACTAATATCTTGATTAAAAATAGTGGTATCACCACCAAACATCGTTTGCATAGTGGTTACTTTGGAGACATTCCATTTACCAATAGGTTGATTAAATGATTTTGCAAAATAAAACATGGTCTCCATGTTGGTAACATTGGAAACATTCCATCCACTAATATCTTGATTGAATAAAGAACTGCCTGAAAACATTGCACTCATAGATAGAACACTGGAAACATTCCATTTTGAAATATCTTTATTGAAATTTGAACCTGCAAACATTTGTTTCATATCAGTTACTTTCGAAACGTTCCATCCACTAATGTCTCCATTAAACGTTTGATTTCCAAAGAACAGACCACCCATATCTATTACACCAGAAACATCCCATTTGCTAATATCTTGATTGAATATTGATTTCCCCCAGGGGTCCTGAGCTGAAAACATAGAATTAATATTCGTTGCTTTTGATAATTTCCAATTTCCAATGGGTTTATTAAATTTACTGGCACATGAAAACATTTCACTCAGGTTTGTTACTTTGGATACATTCCATCCATTAATGTCTTGATTAAATTGTTGCGCTTCTTTAAACATAGCATCCATACGGGTTACATTGGAAACATTCCACCCGCCGATGGGCTGATTAAAATTTTTACACCCTGAAAACATACCAGACATATTTGTTACCGAAGACACATTCCAACCACTAATGTCTTGATTAAATTCATTGTAATTACCAATTTGTCCCCAAAACATACGAAACATATTAGTTACTTTGGAAACATTCCACTGACCAATCGGTTGATTAAACTTGTAAGCAAATTGAAACATTTCATTCATACTCGTAACATTGGAAACATTCCATCGACCAATCGGTTGATTGAATGAACTCGCACCATTAAACATACTAGCCATGTTGGTAACAGTGGAAACATTCCAACCACTAATATCTGTATTGAATTTGGTCGCATTATAAAACATGGATTCCATATTGGTAACACCCGACATATCCCAGTGTCCAATATTATAAATACTACCAGTAGTTAGACCAAAACAAAATCTCATATTCGAAACTGTTAGTGGGCTATCTTTGGCAGTAATTGAACCACCGAATTGATATAATGAACCAGTAAACGCATTTCCCCAAGCAACATAGTTATACCCTAACCGAATTCCTCCAAAAAATCTTATATTAAAAGATGCGGATGAACGATTATTCATTTGAGATATAATTAATCCATCCAATCGATAATTACCATTGGATTCATTAAAAATAGGTGTGTTTGTAAAAGAAGACCATGAATATCTACCAATCATTTTAGAATCGATTGTTTCAGATTGTGCAGTTAAATTTACAAATGAATTTTGAGTGTTACGTATCGGTGTTCCAAGACTACCATTGGCATCCCAAAGACCCGCCGAGATTTCAAAGATGAAACCAGACAAATAAATATTCGCATTCAAAATAGTAGACATAGGAAATCCAATAGCATTCAACTTATCCCCTGTATAAACTCCACTTAAATCGTAAATATTATAACTAGCATCTGTATAACTCGAATAATCAAACGTAGCATTCGATAAATCCAAGATAGTGTAAGGCACTGCTTGGTAATCCGATTTTTTGTATCCAGACATTTTTAATTGGGTAAGGGTAAATCCACCACCAATCACCTCCGCAACCGTAAACCCGCCCGTCCGCAATTCAATTACGGAATACCCAATACCTTTCAAAGTAGAAGCAGACAAATAAGGTTTCAAATCAGCAGTCAAATAACTCGCACTCAAATAGTTGGCGCGATTAAATCCTGCAGCATTCAAATCCGTAGGTGTGTAAGACGAAGCCGAATAATCGGATTTTTGATATCCACTGGTTTTCAATTCAGCCAAAGTAAATCCACCACCAACCACTATAGCAACTGTAAATCCAGCACTTTTGAATTCAGAAGGTACATATCCAGCAGACTTTAATTCAGCTGCAGTAAATCCCGCATTTTTTAAATAAACCAATGAGAACCCAGCGGTTTTAAATGTCGTAGCAGTAAATCCACCTGCTCTCAATTCAGCACTTGTATATCCCGACGAGTTCAAATCCACCACAGAAAACCCACCAATGGTGCGCATATCGCTGACAGAATAACCGCCCGCTAATTTCAAATCATAGGCAGAATAATTGGCAGCAACCAACTCGGACAAAGTATATCCCCCAGCAATTAATGCTGTAAGACCTACCCCATTCACATTCGCCGTTTTTATTTCGGTTGCAGTATATCCAGCCGTGCGTAAATCGCTCACCGAATAATTCGCGAATATCAAAGATGGAATCGTTACAGGGGTCACACCAGAAACCCCGGATAACCCAGCCGCCGCGGTTTTTAGTTCAGCCGCTGTATAACTAGCCGCCGACAAATCTGTAATCAAATATCCAACTGTAAGCAACTCTGTCAAAGTCTTTCCAGCGGTCTTCAGGTCCGCAGCACTATATCCACCGGTTTTCAATTGAGAAACCGTATAATTACTGTTTGAAGTAACCAATTCCAGCGCAGTATATGAAGCATCACGTAAATTCACTACCGTATAATTGGCTACAATTAAGTTCGATAGGTCAATGCCCTGTGTTTTCAAATCCGCTGCAGTATATCCACTGGTTTTCAATGTCTCTACCGAAGTATATCCGGCAGACACCACTGCAGCAACAGATACACCGGCATTCGATAAATCGGCGATAGAATAACCAGCAGAAACAATGGAAGCCACGGGAATGCCGACATCCGATAAATCACTCACCGTATATCCACTTGTTTTCAATTCAGTCACAGTATAATTTCCAGTAGCCAGAATAACATTCAAGGACACATCCGCATTTTTCAAATCCGAAACCGAATATCCGGCAGTGGCAATCGTATTCACAGAAATATCGGCATTCAACAATTGAACCACCGTATAACTTGCATCATACAAATTACTGACACTATATCCAACAGATAATAACTGTGTGACCGGTAAATCCAGTGGTTTCAAATCGGCAACCGTGTAACTGGCAGAAGCCAAATTGCTGACAGAATAACCAATTTCCACCAATTCGGCAGCAGTATAACCAGCCGTTTTAAAAGTAGCAGGGTCAGGAGTGACCGGTGTGACAGCGATAACCACATCTTTGTTGAGAATACTGGTGACCGCCGCAGCCGTTTGAGGGTTGTTCAAATAACTACCAATTGGACCCACCACTTTACCAGTAAAAGTAGGATTGTTGGACAAGTCTTGCAACAAAATACTGGTTTTCACAAAATCTGTAACAAATCCAGCCGAACCATCGAGTAACCCAACCATGTTGGTGACCGAAGAAAAGTTCCAATTACCAATTGGCTGTTCAAAAGATGCAGCACCTTTAAACATGTTTGGCATAGAGGCGACATTGCCAATATTCCATCCACTAATATCACGATTAAATGCAGTCGCACCAGCAAACATAGAGGACATGTTGGTAACAGACGACACATTCCATATACCAATCGCCGAATTAAAAGTAGTCGCACCTGCAAACATCGAGGACATATTAGTAACAGCCCCTGTATTCCATCCACTAATATCCGAATTAAACAAGGAACATCCAAAAAACATGGAGGACATATTGGTGACACCAGATACATCCCATGCACCAATGTTTCCGAATTCACTGCATCCACCCCCGATATTGAGACCTCCGCTAATACCGTTCCCGCCACCACTCACGGTCGCGTTGTTGTAAAAACAGAATGCCAATCCATTTTGAGAAATTCTCGGGGTATCGGTCGCCGTGATTCTTCCAGAAAATCGGTAGAACGCTGAACTGCTGATATCGGTCATTTGCACCAAGGGAATCGAACCAAACTGTTTGATAACAATCGACGGATGATTCGAATAACTCACCGCTGTTCCAAATTTCAACCCATCTCCGGTATTACTTCCATTACCACTTCCAGACCAGCGAACCCACACATTGGTTTTACTGGTAAATGTGTTTGGAATGACATTGAAACATAAGTCAGTAAATGAACCACCGGTATTCACCACTGGATATACTACAGGACTCAATGCGTTCCAAACCGAACTGGAAAGGTCAAACAAGAATCCTGGAATAGAAAGCCCGTGGGGCACCAATTCCGAGTAATCATACACCCCCGAAGTAAATAAATCCATGGGTGAAGCACCGACACCTATTAATTCCGACAAACTATATCCCGCAGACCTGAAATCTGCCAAAGGATATCCAATGGCATAGATTTGAGCCAGTGTATATCCACCCGCCGCCTTGAAATTCGCCACCGTATATCCAAAGAGTTTCAAATCCGCAGGAGCAATCGAAATACCAGATAATTCTGTAAGACTATATCCTGCTGTTCGTAAATCAGCCGCCGTGTATCCAATAGATACCAAATCTGTTGCAGAATATCCGGAGGTCTTGAAAGTCGAAAGATTCGGTGTGGTTGCAGAAATGGTAAAGGTATTGCTTCTAGGAGCAGTAGTTAATCGAGTTACCGCCGTTGCGGTTTGCGTGTTATTCAAATAATATGTACCGATAGTACCCAGTGCTTTACTAGTAAAAGCAGTATTGTTGGACATATCTTGTAACAGCATGCTCGCTTTCAAATAATTAGTAGAAAATCGGGTTCCATTCACCAGGTTGGTCATGGAGGTCGCCGCAGTGACATTCCATTTACCAACACTCGCACCAAACACGGTGGCACCATTAAACATATTCGACATATTCACGACTTTGGACACATTCCAACCACTGATGTCACTGTTGAATGCCACCGCTCCTGAAAACATACCACTCATATCGGTAACATTCGCTACGTTCCATCCACGAAGGTCCTGATTAAAGGCACTGCATCCTTGGAAGGCACCCGCCATATTTGTAACCGCCCCCGTATTCCATCCACTAATATCGGAATTAAATCCAGTGGCACCCGCAAACATATACGAAATATTGGTTACACCTGTAAGATTCCATGCTCCCACACGTCCATATCCAGTAGAACCCGTAGAAGCATTCGCAAAACAGTAAGCCATTCCAGGATTTACAATCGCGGGAGTATCGAGTGCAACAATTCGACCTGCAAACCGATGAAAGACCGAACTACTTGCATCCACCATATTTCGTAGAGGAATCGAATCAAACTGTTTGATAACAATACTGGCATGATTCGAATAACTAACTCCGGCAAATGACAAACCGTCTGAACCAGCACGATTGGTATAGGATGACCAGCGAATGACTACATGTGTTTTTCCTGTAGTAATAGTTGGAATCGCTGAAAAACTCAAATCACTGAATGACCCCCCGGTATTGACAATCGGATACTGTGCCGAAGGCAATGCATTCCATACAGAACTGGAAAGGTCAAACACAAATCCTGGAACCGAATATCCATAAGCAATCAAATCCGAATAATCATAAATACCACCGTAAAACAATTGGTCAGGAGAATATCCCAAAGTCATAATTTGCGAAACGGAGAACCCGGCTTTTACCAAATCGGCTACTTCAAATCCATACGAAACGATTTGTTCAAAGGTATATCCGGCGTTCTTGAATGCAAGAGCAGTGTATCCAGCAGCAATCAATTGAGTAGGTGTATAAACAAATCCACTGTTGGATAAATCGGCAAGGGTATAATTTGCGGTATATAAATTGGCAAGTGTATATCCAACCGCTAATAAATCGGAAATAGAATATCCAGAACTCTTGAAGGTCGTAATGTCCGGAGTCATTGCAGTTATTCCTGTAAGAGTATTGGAACGAGAAAGTAAGACAGAGACAGCGGCAGCAGTGGTTGTATTGTTCAAGTATTTGCCAAGATTGCCGAGGTTTTTACTAGTAACGGTGGGGTTGTTTGCCAAATCAATGATGAATAAACTGGTTTTCAAAAAGTTGGTAGAGAACCCAGAATTAATAAAAGCGGTAGTAAAATCATTAATGGTTGTAAAATTCCAGGCACCAATACTTTTTGTGTAATTGGTTGCTCCATTAAACATACTCGCAATATCCGGAATACCATGCATATCCCATGTACTAATATCTTGGTTAAATGCATACGCGCTTTGAAACATGCCACTTATAATTGTTACTTTGGAAATGTTCCAAGTGTTTAATGGACGATTAAATGCATATGCCATACCAAACATGCCCCCCATATCTGTGACATTGGATACATTCCAACGACTTATGTCTTGATTAAATACATCTGTCCGGTGAAACATACCACTTATATTTGTTACTTTGGAAACGTTCCATCGACTTATGTCTTGATTAAATACACGAGTCTCAAGAAACATGCCAGACATATTTATTACATTTGATGTGTTCCAATCCGATAGAGGTTGGTTAAAACTATAGCATGTACGGAACATGTTTTGCATGGTTATAACTTTGGATACATTCCATAAATTTAAAGACTGATTAAACGACAACGCACTCTGAAACGCCGAGGTAAGATTTGTTACATTGGATGTATTCCAATTGGATAGAGGTTGATTGAATGTATCACATTTAAAGAAAATACCGGACATATTCGTTACATTGCTAACATTCCATGAATTTAAGGACTGATTAAATGTAAGACACCCAGAAAACATTGATGTCATGTTGGTAACATTCGAGACATTCCATGCGTTTAATGGTTGATTAAATAGAAACGCGTCATTAAACATTTTTGTCATGTTGGTAACATTCGAAACATTCCATGTATTAATCGATTGATTGAACTTTTTACAACCATCAAACATTTCAGACATGTCGGTAACTGCAGACGTATTCCATCCACTAATATCTTGATTAAAATTGATACAACTTTTAAACATACGTGCTGTGACAGTAACACCCGATAAATCCCAATTCGGAAGAGACCCAAAAGAAGTATTTTGTGAACTTGCAAAACAAAGGTCATAATTCGTGTTTAAAAGTAATGGTGTATCTGTAGCAGTAATAACTCCTGCAAAGGATGTAAAACAACCCGTATATCCATTACCAGAAAGTATAACAACATTTACCAATGGAATATTTCCAAACTGTTTAATGTTTATACTAGCATGGTTACAATATGAAACACTCAACATAATAAACCCATCATTTTCGCTTCTTTTGGTAAAGGATGACCATTTAATAATAATATTGGTTTTACCAGTGCTTAAGCAAGGAACAGTTTCAAAACTCAAATCAGTGAATGACCCCCCGGTATTTATAACAGGATATATACGCGAGGCAGCCCATATGGATATAGGAGATGTATTTGTAATCAATGTGTTCCATAGACTACTTGAAATATCTAATATACAACCGGGAATGTAATACCCATATGGAACCAAATCGGAATAATCATAGATACCTGTTCGGAACAAACTATCTAAGGTATATCCGCCCAAAGAAATCACCTGGTCAGGTGTAAATCCAGCAGCACGTATTTCAGTGACCGAAAATCCGAGAGAAATGAGTGTGTTTATTGTATAACCGGCATCTTTGAAATTCTTTGCAGTATATCCTGCCGTTTTTAACTCAGCCGCACTATACACAAGATTACTGTTGGATAAATCCGCCATGGTATAGTTGGCGGTACGTAAATCAGACAATCCATAACCAATATATACTAAATCGGAGGGTAGATAACCTGCAGTTTTGAAGGTCGATAAGCTGGGAGTGACTGCCGAAGCGGATATCGTATTCGAACGTGGTGCGGTAGTCAGTCTGCTAAATGCAGTGCCCGTTCTACTACTATTCAAATAATTGACAAAGCTGCCAATATTTTTACCGGTAAAAGTTGCATTGTTACAGAGGTCAATAATGACACGACTTGCTTGTACTGGATTGAATCCAGTGGCATTTAACATAGACCCGAGCGAAGTTGCCGCAGTAAAATTCCAATTGGCAATCGAATATTTGAATGCCCCGGTTGCAAAAAACAAAGAGGTCATGTTGGTCACTGCCCCAACGTTCCATCCACTAATATCTTGATTAAATACACATTCTGAAAAGGTAGCATTCATGTTTGTCACTGCCCCAACATTCCATTGCCCAATCGGTGTATTAAATTTACTTCTGAAAAACATATACGCCATATTCGTAACAGATGCTGTATTCCATCCACTAATATCACCATTGAAATTGCTACCCGAAAACATATATGACATGTTGGTGACTCCAGATGTATCCCATACACCAATATTCAAATTTGTAGCAGGAGAATTATCAAAACAATTCATTAATGTTTTATTTGGAAAGGTCGGTGAATCAGTTGCAGTAATTCTACCAGCAAATAGGTTGAATGGAGCATTTGTATTGAGTGACATGGTAGATAGAGGAATACCACCGAACTGTTTGATATTTATACTTGCATTGTTGTAATAATTGACTCTGGTTCGGAAGTTCAACCCATCGTTTGCATTTTGGTTTGTATACGATGCCCATTGAATGACCACATTGGTTTTATTAGTTGCCGCATATGGAATGGCGGTGTAAGTGAGCCCAGTGAAAGATGTTCCGGTATTATTCACAGGATTTGTGTTGTTCCAGGCTGAACTCGATATATCATACACCAACCCTTGTAGAGAATATCCATAAGGGGTCAAATCGTCAAAATCATACACACCAGTAAAAAACATATCATTCAATGAGAACCCAGCAGCAACAATGGCAGAAATAGTATACCCGGCAGATTTTAATTCCGCAGCAGTATATCCAGCATCTCGTAAACTGGCACTAGAGAATCCGAGGGCAACCATTTCTGCAAAGGTATAACCAACTGTCTTGTAATCGGATGCAGAAAATCCCCCGGCAACCAGATTAGCATCTGTAAATCCCAATGCCAACATTTGAGAAATCGTATATCCAGCTGTCTTGAATTCCGCAACTGTATATCCTCCATTTTTAATTCGAATGTTGCTATACCCCAAGGCAACCATCTCGGCTACTGTATATCCTCCGGCTCTGAAATCAGCCACTGCATATCCAGCTGCAATCAATTCGGCACTTGTATATTCTGCAGCTTTTAATGAAACCAGAGACATTCCCGCGCCTCGTAATTCTGTCGCAGTATATCCCACCGCTTTTAATGAAGCTGCAGAATATCCCCCAGAAACTAAATCTGTAAGACCGAGACTTGCTCCAGCTCCTAATAATTCTGTTGCGGTATACGTAGCTACACGTAAATTGGCTACTGTATATCCGCCGGCAAGCATAGTGGAAATAGTGATAGTACCTTCTGTTTTGAGGTCAGCCGCAGTAAATCCAGCCGTTCGTATATTCAAAACAGAATATTCCGCAGCAAGAATACTTGTAAGAGATATACCTGCTGTGCGTAATTCAGTCGCAGTATATCCGGCTCCCTTCATATCTGTAGCAGAATATCCGAGGGTTATTATAGTCGAAATAGGAATATTGGCTGTTTTAAAATCGACAATGACATATCCCGCATTTGTCAAATTCACCAATGAGTAACTGATATCGACCAAGGTAGCAAGTGACACACCCGCCGTTCTCAATTCAGACGCAGTATATCCATTGGACCTCAATTCAGCTGCAGTATATCCAATCAGTAATAAATTCGCCGCAGTATATCCGAGACTTTTGAAATTACTTGGAACGGGGGTCACTGCTACTGCATCAAACACTGCACCACGAGCCAATAATGAAGAGACTGCCAACTGGGTTTTTGTATTGTTCAAATAACTTCCGAGGGAATCAATATTTTCGTCTCCAAAGGTTGGATTGTTGGAAAGGTCTTGTAACAAGATACTGGTTTTAACGTGGTTGTTAGAAAAATCCGTAAAGGCAAGATAGTCAAACAGATTTGTAATCAAACTGTAATTCCATGTTCCAATACGTTGGTCAAAATATATACTGTTGTAAAACATCAGGTTCATGTTTGTAACCTTGGAGGTGACCCACCCGGTAATGTTTTGATTGAAATAGGTGCATCCAGCAAACATCGATTCCATATTCGTAACATTCGAAACATTCCATCCACTAATGTCCTGGTTAAATGCTGAACATCCTGAAAACATAAACGACATATTGGTGACTGCCGCTGTATTCCATGTACCCAGCGGTTTGTTAAATACAGAGCATCCTGAAAACATCGAGGACATATTGGTGACTGCAGCGGTGTTCCATGTACCCACTGGTTTGTCAAACAACGAACATCCAGAAAACATTCCGGACATGTTGGTCACTGCAGCGGTGTTCCATCCACTAATATCCTGGTTAAAGGCACTGCATCCAGAAAACATTCTGGTCATATTGGTGACTCCAGAGGTGTTCCATGCATACAGATTTCCCAAAGAAGATGCGGTCGAATTGTAGAAACAATAAGCGAGTCCAGGGTTGGATAAAACCGGAGCATCTGTTGCCGTAATTTTACCGGCGAATAAATAGAAGGACCCATTGCTGATATCCGTCATATTTACCAAAGGAACCGAACCAAACTGTTTGATAACAATACTGGGCTCATTGAAATAATTGACATTGGTATTGAATTTCAAACCGTCGTTTGCACTTTGTTTACTGTATGACGACCATTGAATCCATACATTGGTTTTGTTGGTAGCGGCATAAGCAACCGCTGATAGACTTAAATCAGAGAAAGACCCACCGGCATTTTGAATAGGATAGGATACAGATAATTGTGAGTTCCAAACAGAACTGGAAATATCAAATATACATCCTGGAAGACTATATCCACTTGCAACCAACTCGGAATAATCATATGCACCTGAACTAAACAATGCACCTGGAGTAAAACCGGTATTGACGACCTCAGATAAACTGTAAGACCCTGTTTTTAGTTCTGCTGCAGTAAAATTCAAAGCAACCAATTCCGCAGCCGTATATCCAGCGGTTTTGAAAGAACCTGCAGAGAATCCACTGGATTTTAATTCATTCGCTGTAAAATTGGCTCCGAGCAATTCAGTTACAGTAAAACCACCCAGTCTCAACTCATTACCAGTAAAACCGGCAGATTGTAAAGTCGATGCACCATATCCAGCGGTTTTAAAAGCACCTGCAGTGTATCCTCCACTACGTAAATGAGATACAGTATATCCACCGGTTATTAAATCGATTATATTGTAACCATCGATACGGAAATCTGAAACGGACACACCAGCTCCGCTCAAATCCAATATAGAAAATCCGGCTGTTTGCAATTCCGAAGGACTATATCCACCAGAATATAATTGAATAAGTGTAAATCCTAAGGTGTAGATTTGAGATGCAGCGTACCCAGCGGCTTTAAATTCACTTGCAGTATATCCATAAGCATATATTTCTGCAAGAGTATAACCCAATGCATATACCTGGGCAACCGTGTAGCCATTGGTTCTATAATTTACAGATACCCCCATGGCATTCACCACAGAAATCGGAACTCCAACAGATACAATTTCGACGCCGGTATAACCAGCGGTATTTAAATCTACTGCGGTAAATCCGATATTATATACTTGTGAAACGGTATATCCGGATGTTTTAAAATCTGTAGCAGTGAATCCCATGGCAACCATGGAAACATCAGAATATCCGATGGATTTTAAATGAGTTATCGAATTATTCAAAAAGGTAGAAGCCACAGTAGAACCCGCAGGAAGAGCAATGAACGAATATGCAGTTGCAGATAAATTAATGGAGGACCAGTTACCGTTCGGCATGCCGTTCAAGGTCCAAGTCTGACCGTAATCTGTAGAATAATACCCGGTCATGTCGTATCCTGCAGCAATCTGGTATTGACCTGTTGAAGAAATCGCAATGGCACCCCAGTTCTTATTCACCGAACTAGAAGCCGCCCAGGTAGCACCGTAGTCAATAGAACGATAAATGGCTCCACCAAGAGAAGTCGCAGTGGCATACTGACCCGACTTTGATATAGCCAAGTTATTGAAGGCAACTCCAGATACCGATGGAGTGACAATAGACCATGTTTGACCATAATCGGTGGACCGAATAATGGAGGCGTATTGGGTGGCTTTAACAATGTAACAACTTGCATTGTCTGAAAAATAAATATTATCAAACATATCAATAGCAATATTGGAACAACTTCTAAAAGATACGGCAGTAGGAGCTCCACCAATACCACTAGATGCATTTGTTCCTGTACCAGCATAAGTCGAAATAATACAAGAACCAGAAAGAATGCCATTGACTGCTTGTATTTTACGAAAACGATAACCAACCGCCCCTCCTTCTGGAATATATAAATTATTGGCTTTATCACAACAAATAAAATAAGGACCAGACAAAGTAGCAGAAATAGCTGGTCCTCCATCTCCCGTGCTTGAGCTTGCTCCAGTACCACAAATAGTTGTTACAATACCGGTTACTGCATCAATGCGACGAATACGATTAATATCAGTAAAGAAAATATTATTATAACTATCCGTGCAAATACCAAATGGCGCACCACTTGCAGATGTAGATGGTCCGTTATCACCTGATAATACACTTGTTCCATTACCAAAAATCGTGGATAATATATTTGTACCAGCACTTATTTTACGAATACGGTAATCACCTTGCATGGCAATATAAATGTTTCCTGAAGAATCCATACAAGACTGTATAGGAGTGTTAAATCTGGAACTAGTGGAAAATACAGAACCATCCCCCGCAAATCCAGCGGTAGACGACCCACCCATCACAGATAAAGTAGTGCCAGTAATTTTTAATAATCCGTGAGAACATGTAACAATATAATTTCCACTAGCATCTATAATTATAGAACGCGGTCGGTCTGTAACTTGTGAAGTAGCAACACCTCCTGTAGGAAATCCGTTACCACCTGTACCCGCAATGGTTGTAATAATCCCGGTAGAAGCATTTATTCTACGTACGCGTTGATTGTATCCATCTCCAATAATCGCATTATTCGAAGCATCAAATTTCACATCTGGTTGATAACTTAGTTGTGCAGAAGAAGCAGCTGCACCATCTCCGGAAAATCCAGGAATCCCATTTCCAGCAAATCTACTTGTAATTTGGTTTTTGAAAACCGTTGCCACTTGGAACTTTCCATCCAAGGACATGGCAACTTTGGCAGGCATCACAGTAAAATTCGTGTTGGTGGTATTGACATACCGCTGGGACCATGTCCCGACTGTACCATACGATGAAGAAACAAACACATTACCATACACATCGGAAACTGATTGTACTTTACCATTGTAAGACAACGATGCTGAATTAGTAATTACACTCGATAAATCTGTAATGAGTCTCCATGAAGAAGCCGCACCATAAGAGTTTGAAACAAAGGTTCCAGTGTTTTTCAAATAACAAATTTGGTATTGATTGTTAGTAGAAACTCCATAATGTGTTACCAAAGAAGTATTTGATAGGTCAATGGAACGGAAAGACAGAGAATACCCCAGAGGTGTCAATTCAGAATAACTGTAGAGACCCGTAGAATACAATGATTCCAATGAAAATCCAAGAGCAACAACTGCATTGACACTATATCCAACTGATTTGAAATCTGCGGCAGTATAACCACCGGACACCATTTGAGCAGAGGTGAATGGAAGACTTCCGAAAGATAAATCATAGAGGGAGAACCCAGCAGTTTTGTAATCAGCCGCAGCAACAAATCCAACAGAATATACTTGTGCAGCAGTATATCCGACCGCTTTAAAATCAGAAGCAGTATATCCAGCTGTTCTGTATTGAGCGTGGGTATACACAACACCACTGGCAGAGACATCTTGAATGGTATAATTTGCTGTTTTTAAATCAGCAAGGGTATATCCAATATATATCAAATCTACAGGACTATATCCGGAAGTTTTAAATGTAGATAAAACAGGAGTTACTGCAGTTCCGCTGATAACATTGTTTCGAGGAGCAGTTGTTAGGCGAGTAAACGCCGCAGCCGTCGCGGTATTGTTCAAATAACTGTCAATTACACCCAAATTTTTACCGTTGAACGTGGTATTGTTAGAGAGGTCGTGTAATAAAATACTCTTTTTAAGGATGTCGTTGGCAGTACTTGTAAACATGTTTGTCAGATTAGTAGCATTCGTGAAATTCCATTTACCATAGTATTTATTAAATGCAGTAGCACCAGTAAACATATTTGACATAGTTATCGCTGAAACAGTATTCCAAGAGCTCAATGATTGATTGAATGCAGCTGCACTAGTGAACATACTTGTCATATTAGTAACGGCAGACACATTCCAAGAATTCAAGGGTTGATTGAAACTGGTGGCTCCCCAAAACATATTGTACATATTGGTTACTGCAGACACATTCCAAGAATTCAAGGGTTGATTGAATGCCACTGCAAATGCAAACATGTTTTCCATATCTTTCACTGCAGAAACGTTCCATGACCCAATCGGTTGGTTAAATGCATCTGCCTCCATAAACATACGGTTCATAGTTGTTACCGCCGAAACATTCCAGTTTCCAAGAGGCTGGTTAAATGCATCCGCTCTAAAAAAAGTACCATACATATTAGTCACTGCAGAAACATTCCATGACTCAATAGGCTGGTTGAATACAGTCGCACTAAAAAACATAGATGAAATATTTGTAAGAGAGGATGTGTTCCAAGAATTCAAAGGTTGATTGAATACACTATTCCCAACGAACATGGAACCCATCGAAGTGACAGCTGAAACATTCCAGTCTCCAATAGGCTGATTAAACGCAGAACCTCCAAAAGTACCATTCATATCGACTACTGAAGAGGTATTCCAAGGATTTAACGGTTGATTGAAAGACGCAGTACCATAAAATGTATTGTTCAAACTTGTTACATTGGATACATTCCATCCACTAATGTCTTGGTTAAAATTGGAAGCATACAAAAACATCTGTTTCAAACTGGTGACCCCAGAAACATCCCATGACCCGATTTTACCAAGATTGGATGAAGTCGAATTCATAAAACATCCACACAATTGTTGAGGCAGTTTTGGAACATCCGTTGCCAAAATAGTTCCAGTAAATGACTTGAAACAACCATTGGACCCATCTGGCATATTTGCTAGGGTAATATTTCCAAATTGTTTGATAGTAAGACTCGGATGATTATAATAACTCACTGTGTTAAAAAAGTTCAAACCGTCATTGACATTCAGATTTGCGTATCCTCCCCAATACATAACAACTTGTGTTTTTCCTGTTTTTGGGATGGCAATAAAACTATGATTGACACCTGTAAAAGACCCTCCAGCATTTACGAGTGGATATGTTTTTGTAGCAAGTGCATTCCATACAGAACTGGAAATATCAAAAATAAATCCGGGTTTGTAATATCCAAAGGGGGTTAATTCGAGGTAGTCAAACAATCCAGAATCAAACAAATTATCATAAGTAAAATATCCTGACCCCACCAATTCAGAAACAGAATATGCAGATAAATCTGTAAGATTCGTAAAACCAAGAGCATACACCTGGGATACAGTATATGATGCATTCTTAAAATCAGTGGCGGTATATCCGAGTGTAACCAAGGCGGCATCTGATAATCCAGTGTTTTTTAACTCGACTAATGTAAATCCTGCATTTTTTAATTCGGTGGATGTATATCCAAACATAAGGAGTTGTGAAAAAGAATATCCGGCTGTTTTAAAATCTGTAGCAGTAATTCCCATATCGACCATGGACAAATCAGAGTATCCGATGGATTTTAAATGAGTCACTGTATTGTTCAAAAAGGTATTGGACACGGTGGACCCAGCAGGAAGAGCAATCAACGAATATGCAGTTGCAGACAAGTTAATAGAAGACCAGTTACCGTTGGGCATCCCGTTCAAGGTCCAGGTTACACCGTAATCCGTGGAATAATACCCGGTCATGTCGTATCCTGCTGCAATCTGATATTGACCTGTTGAAGAAATCGCAATAGCTCCCCAGTTCTTATTCACCGAACTAGAAGCCGACCAGGTAGCACCATAGTTAATAGAACGATAAATCGCCCCACCAAGAGAAGTCGCAGTGGCATACTGACCCGACTTTGAGATAGCCAAGTTATTAAAAGCGACATTCGAGATGGACGGAGTTGCAATAGACCATGTTTGACCATAATCGGTGGACCGAATAATGGAGGCGTATTGGGTGGCTTTATAGATGTTACAATTACCTTGTTCGTTGAAATAAATATTATCAAACATATCAATGCTTACATCTGAATTTGTTCTCGTAGATATAGCAGTAGGAGCTCCACCTACACCACTAGATGCATATGTACCTGTACCGGCATACGTAGAAATAATGCAGGAGCCAGAAAGGATACCATTTCTGGCAGTTATTTTACGAACACGGTTACCAGCTGTATTTGTATTTAGACCATATTCTGCTATATATAAATTGTTGGCTCTATCACAACATAGATTTATAGGAGTACTAATAGTGGCAGAACTGGCAGGACCTCCATCTCCACTGGTAGTTGTATTTGTTCCATTACCACAAATCGTAGTTATAATACCAGTTACAGCATCAATCCGACGAACACGATTACCTTCCCATGCTTCACTAATATAAATATTATTGAAGCTATCCAGACAAATACTTCTTACATCCTTTATTGTAGCAGAAGTGGCTAATCCTCCATCCCCAGTACTGCTCGGAGTTCCAGTACCACAAATAGTACTTACTATATTGGTACCAGCCGCTATTCGACGAATTCTATTATTTCCAGTATCAGCAAAATATATATTTCCCGAAGGGTCTATACATGCTCGTTGAGGACTTGAAAAACGGGTACTACTCGAAAGAACAGAACCATCCCCCGCAAAGCCAGCAGTTCCAGAACCACCCAGAACTGTAAGATTATTACCAGTCATTTTTACGAGTCCATGGAAAGTACTAATAATATAATTTCCACTAGCATCTATATTTGTTGAAAATGGATGTGATAAGTTTTGAGAGGTAGCAGTACCTCCAGTGGGGAACGCTGGAGTACCCGTTCCAGCAATGGTTGTAATAATACCGGTAGAAGCATTGATTCTACGAACACGATGATTATATGGGTCTGAAATAATGATATTATTCGAAGCATCAAATTTAATATATGTGTCGTAATTCAATTGTGCGGAAGTAGCCAGACCCCCATCTCCTGAAAAAAGTCCAGGAATCCCATTTCCTGCAACCACACTTGTAATTTGGTTTTTGAAAACCGTTGCCACTTGGAACTTTCCATCCAAGGACATGGCAACTTTGGCAGGCATCACAGTAAAATTCGTGTTGGTGGTATTGACATACCGCTGGGTCCATGTTCCAGCAGCACCATACGATGAAGAAACAAACACATTACCATACACATCTGAAACCGATTGGACTTTACCATTGTAAGACAACGATGCTGAATTAGTAATTACACTCGATAAATCTGTAATGAGTCTCCATGAAGAAGCCGTACCATAAGAGTTTGAAACAAAGGTTCCTGTGTTTTTCAAATAACAAATTTGGTATTGATTGTTAGTAGAAACTCCATAATGTGTTACCAAAGAAGTATTTGATAGGTCAATGGAACGGAAAGACAGAGAATACCCCAGAGGTGTCAATTCAGAATAACTGTAGAGACCCGTAGAATACAATGATTCCAATGAAAACCCAAGAGCAACAATTTGAGAAACCGTATATCCTACTGCCTTAAAATCTGCGGCAGTATAACCACCAGCAACCAATTGGGAAGGAGTAAATGAAATATTATTGTAAGATAAATCATACATAGAATACCTAGCAGATTTGTAATCAGACGCAGCAACAAATCCAATAGAATAAATCTGTGCTATAGTGTATCCGATATTTCTGAAATCCAATGCAGTAATTCCCATATCAACCATGGACAAATCAGAATACCCAAGGGCTTTCAAATCAGTAACTGTATTGTTCAAAAAGGTAGAAGCCACGGTAGAACCCGCAGGAAGAGCAATCAACGAATATGCAGTTGCAGATAAATTAATAGACGACCAGTTTCCATTGGGCATACCATTCAATGTCCAACTCTCACCGTAATCTGTAGAATAATAACCGGTCATGTCGTATCCTGCTGCAATCTGATATTGACCTGTAGAAGACAATGCAATAGCACCCCAGTTTTTAGTCACAGAGCTAGAAGCTGACCAAGTAGCACCGTAGTCAATAGAACGATAAATGGCTCCACCAACAGAAGTCGCAGTGGCATACTGACCGGTTTTGGACATTGCCAAGTTATTGAATGCGACTCCAGATACCGATGGAGTTGCAATAGACCATGTTTGACCGTAATCGGCGGACCGAATGATGGAAGCGTATTGAGTGGTTTTAATGATGGAACCACCTCCATCATCTGTAAAATAAATATTATTAAATTTATCGATGCTAACAATACATCCATTTTTAATAGATATATCTGTAAGAGCCCCACCGACACCACTGGAAGCAAATGTTCCAGTTCCTGCATAATTTGATACAATACAATTTCCAGAAAGTTGTCCATTGACAGCTGTAATTTTTCGAATCGTATTACCATTATAATCGCCAAAATATAAATTGTTTGCACTATCAAAACAAATTGTCTGAGTATTACCAGTTGCATTTACTGCAGCTCCACCATTGCCGCTTACTGTAGAAGACCCATTTCCAAAAATAGTAGTAATAATACCAGTAACTGCATCAATACGTCTTATACGACACACTTCCGAAACATAAATATTATTAAAACTATCTGTAAATATAGTACCGGGATTATTTAATGTTGCAGCAGTTGCTAACCCACCATCTCCTGTACTTGAACTAGCTCCATAATTTACACCAGTTCCATTACCACAAATGGTAGTTAATATATTGGTTCCTGCAGCTATTTTACGAATTCTATTATTATGGAATTCCGCGATATAGATATTACCAGATGCATCTATACAATTATTACTTGGACTATAAAAACGAGAACTTGTAGAAATAACAGAACCATCTCCAGCAATCCCGGACGTTCCCGACCCCCCTATAACTGTGAGGGTAGTTCCACTAATTCTACATAATCCGTGGTAACTTGATATAATATAATTATTACTTGCATCGACACTAATACCAAATGGATATTGTATGTTTTGAGAAGAAGCCGTACCTCCTGTGGGAAATGCAAGTGTTCCAGTACCAGCAATGGTTGTGATAACGCCGGTTTGTGCATCAATTCGACGAATACGATGATTCCATCGGTCTGAAATAATAATATTATTCGATACATCAAATGTAAAATTTGATTGAATATTCAATCGAGCAGAAGTAGCCAGACCCCCATCTCCTGCAAAACCAAGAGTTCCTGTTCCCGCAATTCTACTTGTAATTTGGTTTTTGAAAACCGTTGCCACTTGGAACTTTCCATCTACCGACATGGCAACCTTGGCAGGCATGACTGTTGTATTGGTATTCACGGTTTGACCATTATATGTCCTTCTCCATGTACCAGCAGCACCATAAGCGGATGATGTATATACGCTACCATAAACATCTGAAACCGATTGGACTTTACCATTGTAAGACAACGATGCTGAATTAGTAATTACACTCGATAAATCAGTAAGAAGTGTCCATGAAGAATTAGAATTTACCTCACCTGTTGTAAACAATGTTCCTACATTTTGTACATAACAAATGCTACGCTGACCATTCGCAGAAGAAGATATGTATTTCAATGCAGAGCTTGTAAGATTTACAGTTAAGCCCGACATTATATACTATTCAAACATAATATAACTCCTTAAGTCTTACCTCAAATAAATAAATTATATATATGTAGTGTCCTAAACTATGCTTCATTATGATGTTGTTTGTAAGAAATCTCTTACAGTATACATGTTTCATTACCAAATATATACACATATACACATGTATATATTTATGAATCCATTCTCAATGGATATTATCAATGTCCTATTATGACACGATTATTTATGCATTTTTAGTGTAAGTAACATTAGCTGTAGAAAGTTCAGTGTTATCAACGGTAGTGTTTTCTCCAGTGGCATCAGCTACAACTAATAATTTGATTCTGTAGCTGCGTCCACCAAAAGCAGCAACACCAGTAATATCATTTTGTCCAGCCTTAGGGAATACAGTGAATCTGTAAGAAATACTGTCACCTGTTAAAATAGGAAGAGAGCGTACTCCTAGAGTATTGAGTGAAATATCACTGAAACGTGATTTGTTTGCATAAAGAATTTGGTTAAATAATTCTCTGCAAATATTATCATTGGAGGTCAAGTGGTCAGTGGTGCATTTGACATTTGAAGATGCATCTAATATAAAATTAGTGTTATCAATTGCAGTAGAAGCATTGGTGGCATATTTCCATAAACTGCCACTGATATCATTTTGATAAGAAGAATTACCCATATCATTCAAGTGTGCGATTAATTCGTTCTCATTGTTGAATAAATCTACACCACTTGGGGTGTTAAATAATTTGAGTGCCAAATAACGAATAAAATCGTGTTTAACCAACATTTTGTTTGGAATTCCAACTTGAGTAATAGCATTGGCAGAGCCAGATTTATCCAACATAGCATTTACAGGGTTAATGACAAGTCCAGCAGGCCAGTTCTCCATGTAAGTGAAATAACGAATATCAGATGCAGAGAGATCATTAATATCAAATGAATCACTCTCAAATTTAAATACATTTTGCATATCTGTTTGAGAAACATAAAACACAGCAGTAGCACTGGCATCAGTAAATGCTAAGCTTGTTCCTTCAAACATAGTGGCACTTTGAGATAAAGTGTAAGCAGCAGAGAACCCATCTAAAACAAAGTCAATCGAGCTCATTTCTATAAATATAAACTATATTTATTTTAAAAAAAAAATAATAATTTATAGATTTCGCCTATAATCGTGAAAATTTACAATTTTTTAACCCGCGATTTTTTCTAAACTCCCATCCTCTTATCCTATTCTCTACCCATTCTCTACCCATTCTCTGCCCATTCTCTGCCCATTCTCTGCCCATTCTCTGCATCGGAACGCGACTTATTTGTTCAATACTTCCATTTCAATAAAAAATGAAAAGTCGTTTCCATTCATATTCAATAAATTACCATGTTTATCTAGAATTCGAATATGAAACCCCCCGATCGTCACTGCCCCGAAATATTGCCTTTTCTTAAAAACAGCGTCTGACCCATTTGTAAAGTTAATCGAATTCGGATTTGTATTTACGGTAATTCTTGCAAGGATGTTATTTCCTTCTAAATAAGAACCGTTTAAACAAGAAATAATCGAATCATTGCTAAAACTTCGGTTGTAGTCATCAATATCTAGAAACAGATATTCCTGTAAGGAATTTCCATACGTACTTTCACTAATCAAATATGCGTTAAACGTTATGATACCATCATCATTATATATGAAAGGATTCGTGTATGTATTTGAATTGGTAACAATATAGGTTGCTTGTTTAAAACCTAATGTCCATCCCATGTTTAAATAAAGAGGACGTTCTATATCTGTTAATTCAAAATCAACGGTATAAAAAAACGTAGGTGAATAATACGGAGTGCTTGAATCATAAGCAGATGGTAACAATGGATTATCTAATTTATGTCGTGCACGAAAAATACTTTTGCCGTTATTTGTATTGATATCAAACACGATAAATTCTAATCCACCTTTTGTATTGTTAAAATAAGACCCTAGATAATTGATTAAATCTTTATCATAATAATTTCCTTCTGGAATCACAATTCTGTGAGTTCTACTGCGAATAAGGGTGGATAAATTTGTAGTTTCATTGTATTCAATAAAATTAGATACCGTAATTGTAAATTCATTGCTCCTGTTTTTTTGCGAAAAGAGATACCAAAAATTCGGTAATTCCACCGAGGTTACTTTCATAGAAAGAACATTATGAATCGGTTCTGGTAATTTATATGCAAAATCCGTTGATACCGTGTTATTGTAATTACTACGGAACAATGTATCCACTGATAGACACACGCGTTTTATGGCTGTTTTATTTTTTATGTATAGGTCATTATTCATTTGTATACAATAATCCTACACTATTTCCATGCGATTTCACCTCGCCCCCCCCACCCTCACATACGCATACGCATACATCATATTATATGCAATCATTGTCATATCCAATATTTTTCAAAGCAATAGCCATTTTATCTGTTTCAAAAATACCATTCTGAGGAACACCAAACAATTTGATATATTCTGCAACTTCTGGTTTAAGAGTCGCACCGATAGAAGTAACTTCAATATCTGGAAACAAGCTAATAGAACCACATAAAGAGGAAATATGTTGTTTTAATTTTTCAACATCATACAATATAGATTCTTTCTCTTTGCAAGCGGCTAATTGACGTTGTGTGCTTTCTAAATCTAAATATACATAAATCGATTTATATAATCCCTGTAAGGTTTTTTCAACAGATGTTCTCATATTTTCAAATTCAGGATATAGACTTGGATTTTGTTTTATTTTTGCTAATTTCATGGTCAAATTATAAAACGTGGTTTTATTAAAATTTCTTATCACATATTCAATATCACCTACAGAATAGTTTGCAAGCAAATCATTCAATGTGCTCACGATAACAGATAATTGTGTATAAAAATTTAAAAGAGTATAATCTCCGACATTGCCGCCGCCACTGCCTCCTCCACCGCCGCCA
>Ga0209135_1000056_pt1 | contig 35853 bp, 33 predicted proteins | sample LauGreSBDMM110SD_4_FD_187570 | JGI IMG/M metagenome (GOLD analysis project Ga0209135, IMG submission 187570) | Freshwater lake microbial communities from Lake Michigan, USA - Su13.BD.MM110.SD (SPAdes) (version 3) | ecosystem: Environmental > Aquatic > Freshwater > Lake | place: Lake Michigan... | reverse complement strand
CTGACAATAAAGTTGCCTGACACGAGTGCAGCGATCATCCCTGCAACGTACACAATCGAGATGAAATAGCCAATCCACTCAGGGGATATCGCAAGCGCTTCGGCGGCAACCGGCGCCAGGATAGGTACTGCATTGAGCACCAGCGCCGAAACCACGGCGACGCTTAACATCATTGCAGAGGGGGCAAAGCTTTTCATGTGTTATCAATCACGGTACAACCAATACCTTACCATGCACTGAGGGCTTCAGATCTGAGGCGCAGCATAAGAAGTGATTCGCGCCTTTGGGTTGGCATCGGTCTGTCAAACCCTTATGATTAGTCTCTTTGTTGCTCCACTAAACCACAGGGCATGTTTGATGCGAAGTATTCAACATCCAGGACAACCGAGCGCACAACGCGTTGCAGCGCAGCAAGTTGAGTTAGAAGCTTTTGATCTTGAGCTACCCGCGCACATGAGCCTGATGCAAGCGGTGGCGCATTCTATGCAAGGGATACAGGCGCAATGCGCGACGTTTCGCATGCAAGGCGGGGGCTTCGAGCCGTTTTCATATGTGATGCCGGCCTTAGCAAAAACATCAGCCCATGCTGTGTATTTCAGCGATACCTACCCAGTTGAGGGTGCAGTGCGCCTTGAAACCGCTTCAGTGACGTTTGGCCAACGCGATGGTAAGCCCTGGTTGCATAGCCATGCAATTTGGATCGAGGCGAGTGGGCGCAGGCACTGTGGTCATTTGTTGCCTGATGATATTCAAGTGAATCAGCCAATTCAAGCTCAAGGCGTGGCAGTGCGTGGTGCGACATTCACGGTTTGCCCCGATGGCGAAACCAATTTCACTTTGTTTGTGCCGCTAAAAAGTATGGCGCGGCCAGCGCAAACACCGAGCCGCAAAGGCTACGCACTGCGCGTTGCACCCAATATCGATATTTGTACCGCCCTAGAAACATTTTGCCGCGAGCGTGGCATTACCCATGCCAAGATTCAAGGCGGTGTGGGTAGCACGGTGGGTGCAGTGTTTGACGATGGACGTGTGGTCGAGCCGTTTGTGACTGAACTGCTCATCCGCAGCGGTGAAGTCTTGACTAACGCAAACGGTCAACTGCAAGCTCAGCTTGACGTGTCGATGGTGGATTACAAAGGAGGGGTCTCAGAAGGTCGTCTTGCACGAGGCCAAAACCCCGTGCTTGTGACCTTTGAGTTAGCACTTGAAGTGCAAAGTGCTTAGAACCTAATCGACAAGCCCGCAACCACGCCAGACAGCGATTGAGTCGTTGTGATGCCGCCAGATTTTTGCCTGTTGTAGAGATTTTTGAAACCAATGGTGGCTGCACCCCACTCATAAGCATGGCCTATGCCAATCATTTGCTGAGTCGTGACTTGCGTATCTTGCGCCATCCCGCCGACATCAATATAAAACGGAATAAAGTAATCAGAGTCGCCTAAGCGCACACGACCTTTTAAGCCCGCAATTGGAGCCGTACTGCTCTTGGCGTTTGAGTTACTAGCGCCGTAGACGCTGTCAGCGACTTTCAAATCAGTTCTGGATACAACGTTCATGACCCGTACACCAGCCAAACCATCTAGGTAGGTGTTTTTCGTGTTGTGAATGGTGTAAGTTGCCGCGAAGGTGTAGATGCCCTGCTCAACGGTTGTATTCGAGCTCAGATTGGGTTTGCCTAATATCTCAGACTTTTGGGCGTTGAGTTTCGCGAACACAATATCGGCCATCGCGCCTAGACGACCGTGATGTGCCTCAAGGGTGAGCATCGCTGCAAAATTGATATTCGAGATGACATCCCTTGCACGGTAGTCGACCGATGCAAGCTTGGTGTCGCCGTACGCCACACTGCCACCAATGGTAGTGGCCCAAATATAAGGTGTCACTGCACCTCGCCATTCGTTGGTCACCTGCGGGATAGTCTGAACCCCTTCAGCAGCCTGCACTGGAAGGGCGGCGAGCGAGCCCGCTAAAATAGTCAGAGTAGAGATTATTTTTTTCATTTGAAATTCTTCGTTTGTTTTCATTACGCAACATATAACTGCGATACATACGACTTTGTGTGCGGCCCGCCGTCAACCATCAAGGCCGCCCCATTTACATACGACGCTTTAGGTGAGGCTAAAAACACAACCACGTTAGCGATGTCAGAAGGCACACCCCATGTTTGCCCTTTCGGCACCGAGACAGTCTCAAGCTTTTCGCGGTTGGCAATTGCAGAAGCTGCTTGCCATTGACCACCAGAGGCTTGACGTTCCCATAGACGAAAGCGTTCTTCAGATTTGACCACACCTGGGATCACGCAGTTAACTCTAATGCCAAATTCTGCCAATTCTGTTGCTAAATCGATAGAAAAACGCACTTCTGCAGCTTTTGCAGGGCCAGTGCAGCTTGAGCCGGGCGGAAAATTACCCCGAGTGGCGGTGCGCCCAGAGATGTTGATAATCGACGAAAAAGTTGATTGTTTGAGCAGAGGCAAGGCACGTTGTGACACCCGAAATTGGGCAAAAAAGTTGATCGCCATGCCGTCTTGCAGTTCGTCGTCCGTCACAGTGGCAAAGGGTTTATAGATGCCAGTGCCGGCGTTATTGACCAAAATATCGAGTCGCCCAAAGCGCGATTGAATGTGAGCGATCAACTTATCGATATCCGCAAGCTTGGTCATATCGGCTTGCACCGCTTCAATCGTTCCGCCGTTAGTTGACGAATTTGAGGCAACCGCCTCATCAAGTTTGCTTTGGCGGCGACCACAAATCACAACATGCGCGCCTTCGTTTGCAAAGGCTTTTGCAGTTGCGAGGCCAATGCCTTCGCTGCCGCCGGTGACGCAAACGACTTGCCCGGTCAGATCTAGATTCATTATTTATCTCAAGTTTTTTGTTGAGTGATAAAAAGTAATAAAACGGTCCGCTAAAGCCTCATCCATCACGATATCTAATCGATCTTGATAGCTAAGCGCAAAGCCATCCCCTCAAAGCGTATGATCTTGCAGCGAGTGTGCTTAGTCGACTTTGATATTCAAACGCCGAATAATATCTCCGAAACGTTTGATTTCGCTGAGCGTAAATGCAGCAAGTTGCTCGGGAGTTGAATATTGGTACTCGGCACCTTGAGTGATAATCCCTTTCTGAATCTCGGGGCGCGACAACACATTTTTTGCTGCGGCATTCATCAGATCAATGGTTTCTTTTGGTGTCCCTGCACGTGCAAACAAGGCAAACCACTGTGAGATTTCAATATCTTTAAAGCCGGCCTCTGCAAAGGTCGGCACATCGGGCATGGTTGTTGAACGTTTTGCACTGGCCACTGCAAGCACTTTGATTTTGCCCGATTGATACAGTGCCGAAGCCGAAGCCACACCTACAAACGACAGTGCAATCTGCCCGGCGGCCACATCGCCAATGGCTGGTGCGTCGCCTTTGTAGGGCGCATGCACCATATCAATCCCAGACGCTGCCTTAAAGGCCTCGCCTGCTAAGTGACCGGTCGAGCCTACACCGCTACTCGAAAAAGCCAACTTACCCGGATTTTTTTTGCCATAGGCAATTAACTCTGCAATGTTATTGATGCCTAGACGCGTATCGACAGACAGCGTCAAGGGAACGAAGCCCACCATACTAATTGGCGCAAAGTCTTTCACCGCGTCGTAGGGCAATTTAGGGTAAAGCGTTGGGTTTGTCCCGTGCGTTGCGCTATTGCCCGTCAACACTGCATAGCCATCGGGAGCTGATTTTGCAACAAAGGTGGCCCCAACAATACCGTTTGCGCCGGTTTTGTTTTCAGCAACGATCGTGCCTTTCAACTCTGTGCCCATGTGCTGTGCCATGAGTCGCGTGAGATAGTCGTTGGCACCACCCGCAGCAAAAGGCGAAATAAACTGAATTGGCTTATCCGGAAACGCGGCAACGGCTTGAGTCGCCGTGATCGTCAAACTCAGTGCTAAGCCCGCGACGGCGGCAATTTTTTTAAATACATTAGTCTGACGTTGGGTCATGTTTGTCTCCGGTTCTACGCTTGCTCAGTGGCGAGTGCGCATTTGTTTTAGTGGTAACGGTTAAGTGTAAGCACTACTTTTACCTGAGTGTAGTGTATTCCATAATATGGACTATTTCATCAAGTATCATGCGAGGCTTAGGTGCGCCATCGCTTAGGATAATGATCGCGCTTGGCCCTTGGCCTTTTATAACGATTACCCCTGGATTAACGATATGCCGCAGCAAGTATCAGACCTCCATCCCATTCTTGAACGCGCCCGCATTGCTGTGGCTCTGAACCGCACGCCCGGTTATCATTTTTGTGGCAACTTCTTTAACTTGCTGTTCGACGACGTCGATAACCAGCATTCGGTTGTGCACATGGATCCGACGGTACAGTGTGCCGATCAAGATGGCCAGCTCAGCATGACTGCTTTTGCCATGCTGGCCGATATGGGCTTGGCGACGGGCATACGTTTTGGTTTAGACAAAACCACTCGCTTAGCGACGGTTTCGATTAGTTTGCAGCTCACCGGTGCGCCCAGATTAGGGCGTGCAACAGTCTCGAGCAAATCGCAGGGCTTTATACAAGGCGCGAGCGCGCAGCAAGGCTTAAGTCAAGCGCGGATTACCGCCGGTGGCGAATTGCTGTGCATTGGGCATGGTGCTTTTATGATCTTGCCTGTGCCGGGTGGCAAAATTTTGGACCCGATCCCCTGGGTTGAAACCAAACCGCCCCAAAATCCAGCCTTAGATTTGTCAACGCTGACTGAAGACGAAGCCTGGGTGTTGGCGCGGGTTGAGCAAGCCATTGCAAAAACCAAGCAAGACGGCGGAAACTTTGTCACGCATTTTTTGGGACTGTATCCAGTTGTACAAGAAACGGGTGCACATGTTGTCATCGAAAACGGCGCGCACATCGCCAATCGCGTGAAGCACGTGCAAGGTGGGATTGTGTTGGCGTTGGGCATGGAAACTGCCGCAGCGGCCTTAGGCGCCGACTGGTTGCTGTCGGGCGTTACTGCCACCTACATCAGCCCCGGTGAAGGCGAAACGATTTCAGCGACCTCAACGATTGTGCACCGTGGTCGCATGACCGCGGTGGTGAGCACACAAGTCATAAACAGCACGGGGCGCAAGGCGCTCGAAGTGCTTACGACCCACGCTCGCAGACCTTAGTCGCATAATCCCCCCCCACAGATGCCACTTTTACTCACTGATCAATCATGAAACTGACTGACCTCATCACCCCCGTCGCTCTCATCGACCTACCACGCATGCAGCACAATATTGAGCGCATGCAAGCTCAAGTCACTGGTTTGGGTGCGACCTTCAGGCCTCACGTAAAAACCTCAAAATGTGTACAGGCCACCGAGGCGCAAATTCGTTCAGGCGCGCAAGGCATCACGGTATCCACAATCAAAGAAGCTGAACAGTTTTTTGCCGCTGGGATTCGCGATATTTTGTATGCGGTGGGCTTGGCACCAAACAAACTTGCAGCAGCTGCAGCACTCATGCGTAAGGGCTGTGACCTTAAGGTGCTGACCGATAGCGTGCAATCAGCACAGGCAATGGCCGCCTTTGCCAAAGCGCAGGGGCTCAATTTCAAGGTACTGATCGAAATCGATACCGATGATCATCGTTCGGGGATTAAGCCCGAGTCGGCAGCGCTGTTAGCGGTTGCGCAGGCCCTTGAGTCACCAGGCTGCAAGATTGTTGGGGTGATGACGCACGCGGGCTCAAGTTACGATTTAAATACGCCCGAGGCGCTGATTGCCATGGCAGAACAAGAGCGCGCGGGTTGCGTGCGCGCAGCTGAACGATTGCGTCAAGCTGGGTTTGCTTGCCCGATTGTGAGTATCGGCTCAACGCCCACGGCCTTGTCGGCAAAAAACCTTGAAGGGGTGACCGAGGTGCGGGCAGGTGTGTATGTCTTTTTCGATTTAGTCATGCACAACATTGGCGTGTGTACAAAAAACGAAATTGCACTCAGCGTGTTAACCAGTGTGATTGGCCATCAAGAAGAAAAAGGCTGGGCGATCGTTGACGCCGGCTGGATGGCCATGAGTCGCGACCGTGGTACACAAAAGCAAACGACTGATTTCGGTTATGGCCAGGTTTGCGAACTCAGTGGGCAGGTGCTTGAGGGTTACACCATCAGCGGTGCCAACCAAGAGCACGGCATTGTTTCGCGTTCGGGTGAACTTGATTTAGATATTGCTCAGCGATTTCCGATTGGTACGCAATTTAGAATTTTGCCCAATCACGCTTGCGCAACGGGTGCCCAATTTCCAGAATATCAGGCGCTTGACGCGCAGGGCGATGTCCAAATCTGGAGCCGTTTTTACGGCTGGTAGAGCAGACTAATTAAGCTGTTAAGCGGGATATTGACGCTGTTAAAGCATGCTAATTAACTTTATTGGGCAGGCTAATTAAAAATACCCGATCTTTGAACAGCGCGGCTGAATTTAGCCATCGCGATGTCTACGAATTGAACCTGACTTAGGTGCAGGGCACACTGCGCTCTTGTTTAAACAAGCAAGAGGTGCGTTGTGTCTAATCAGTCTACAAAAGCGATTTCAAAATTATCTGCTCTAAAGCGTCAGGCTGGGCAAGGCATGACCGAGTACATCATCATCGTGGCCTTAGTCGCGGTGGCGGCGATTGCGGTGTACCAATATTTAGGGCAAGTGTTGCGCGCACAAACCGCTGCCGTCGCTAAAGAGCTTGCGGGTGAGGATGGCACGCAACAATCACGCGCGGCACAATCTGCCGCAGAGTCAGCCGCCACCCAAGCCGCAGCAAAGTCGTTGAAGGATTTTACCGGTCAAGCGCAGGGTTCGAGTCGATGAGCGATCGGTGCAAGAGCATGCCGACATTACCAGTAAGCGCACAGCAACGGCAGGCGCTGCAACAACAGGCGCAACGGCGGGTGCTGAAACTCGAGGCTTTTAGTCAGGCGGGGCAGGTTCTGCCTCTTGGCTTAATTCTTTGCGCTGCTGTGCTGGTTGCTTGGGTGTTATCACACAACTTAGGTCGTCTGGTGCACAACAAAGCTTCGCTGCTACGCGCGACAGACGCCGCAGCGTATTCGGCGGCTGTTGCGCAAGCGCGTGCCTTGAATCTGCACGCGTATTTAAATCGCGCCCAACTCGCTCAGCAAATTGCGATGGCGCATTTAATCACCATGGCCTCAGCGCAACGCTATCGCGCTACCTTAGCCAAGCAAGCTAGCCGGTTTAATCCGCCCGTGACACTGATTGGCATGCTGTTTGGCCCGCAATATGCAGCCGCTTATTTGGCGGCTAAGGCGGGCGGCCTCGGGGATCAGGTTGCATTGGCGCAGTTATCCGAGGCCTTCAGTCGGCATGATGAGGTGATTCATCGGGTGATTGATCAGGTACGAGGCGAGCAAATCAAACGGCTACATAATGCGCGGCTGCAAGTATTGACTGAAGTGTTGGTGAACAATGTAGGCGCCAGCGGCTCGACCATGGTGGGTAAAACAATGACAGAGCTTGGGCTTGAGGCAACATTTACAGTTGACGAGTTGCCCGGTTTTGTGTCCCGCTTCTCAAGCGCAGATGCGCAATGGCAGGCGCTTTTAAAGCGTGTGTCAAAGCAATATGGATTTCTAAGCGATCGTCATCATACAAAGCGCAACGTTTGGGCCATCAATGTTCGGTGCCCGCTCAAACGCCACGAGCTGCGTCGCAAAGGCTCTTTAAGGCTTGGTGCAAACGGCACCTGGACGGCGCAAGACACGCAGTCGTTTCATGCCTTGCGCTACAACCGCATCATCGGTTGCTATCACCGTGAATACCCCATGGGCTGGGCGTTGGTGGCCAGCACCGCGCGTACACAAGCATCACAAGACCTGCAAAACGCAGTCGATACCGAGCCGCAAAATTTCTCTAAAGAATCGTTTTGGCGCTGGGTAGGTCAGCAAGCCGAAGGCGGTTGGAATATTTTTTCGGGTGGTGATAATCGTCTTGCGCGTCGCTGGGCCTCAACGAGCGAAATCCGCTGGCACACACAAGGGATGCCTAGCTACACAGCGCTCACGCCAAAGCGTCAAGAGTCGCTTCGCCTAGCCATCGCAGTTCAACAACAGAGTGCGTTGATTCATGCGGGAACGTCTAGCGAAGAAAAACGCTTTGGTGGACGTTTTAACCTCAAGGAAGGTGATCGGATTCAACGTTTGCAAGCTGAGGCTGCTGCGCAAACTTACTTTGCACCACCACAGGCCACTCGAGGCGTTACAGCAACACCGAATCTGTTTCAACCCTTCTGGCGCGCCCGTTTGATCGACATCACAGAGGCGAAAAAGTACAGCTCGACAGAGCCAAGCCTGCTGTCGAATATCAGTTCGAAGCGCAGTGTGGCTCCAGCGATCGAAGCATCACAGGCAACGCTACAGCAGAGCGCGAAGCCATGAGTGGATCCATCGCTTGCACCCACCAACGCGGTCAAGCAGCTTTTGAGGCCTTACTGCTCATTGGCTTTAGCTTCACGCTCGCATTGGGCATTCATCACCTCGGACAGCTGCGTTTAGAGACCCTTGAGTTGCTAGGAGAAAGTCATTTCTTATCGTTCGCGCCAACAAAAGAATTGGACGGGTTGAATGCGTCAGCCGGTACTCGTTTGTTTGATCGTTATGCTGGCGTGAGCCTGAGCGATTCACCTTACAGTGCGCAGCAACGCGAGATTGAAAATCAACTTGGTTTTGATTCAACCACGTTGTTAAGGGCGAGCGCCGCTTCAGGCAGTGTGCAGCGTAGACGTCTGCCTGCACTGAGTTCGATTGGACAAACGTCGCTTGTACGCCATAGTTTTTTGTTATCGGGATCTGGGCAGGCAAACTCAACACAAGGAGCGCAAAGGCAAATTGAAGGCTCAGCTGCACTTTGGCAAGAGAGCTTTACACGCTCAAAACAGCTTGTTAACGCGAGTGCAATTGGCTTGCAAAACATTGATCGTCCCTGGGGTCGACCGGTATTGACTTCCGACTGGCTCTTACCTTGGGCAGACGAGACCTTGGCACCTAGGCACTTCAGACAAACGTCGGCTTTTAAGCAGACGCAAACCATCCCTAAATTTTTCGACACACTCTTTAAATGATGCGTCTCTTGTTATGTTTAATCCTTCAGCCAGAAGCGCGCCAAGGGTTGCGTCTGTGGACTTTTGTTGGTTTGCTCAGCGGGGCATGCGTCTATGTTTTACCCGTTCAAGCCAAAGCATCTTTATCTTCAATGATATTGCCGCAGGCAGTCACGCGGTCGGTGACGATTGAAAAGAGTACTTGGCAGGGGATGGACATCGAACTTGAGCATCTGAGTAGCGACGTCGCGCCAGAAGCGACGCTTGAGCAGTTGGCGATGCTGATCCCTGAGCTCACGCCGGTATGGTCTGAGGCAGAGGTGGTGCGAGCCCACTGGATGACGTCCGAGGTTTCTTACTCGTTGTTTCTTTGGGCAACTGAACGCCAAGGTACCGAAGGTTTGCTTTCTGCGATTAAGCTTACCCAGCCTAAGGGACAAATCAAAAAAACGAGCTTACCTGCCTCTTTCAACGCGCTTGATTGGCTACCCAAGCAAGCTTCGCCATTGTTTCGTTTCACTGATGCATCCAATGGGTTACCAGCAGCGCTTTCAAGCTTCGCGGTCCCGATGCTGTCTTGGCAACTCATCGACCATCTCAAAAGCTACGGTGAGCGTAACGGATGGGTACTTTTAAAAGGCGAACTCTCAGTCATACGGGACGCAAAGCGTCCACCAGAAGACCTCGCTCGGGTACGTGACGTAAAACGTTTGCATGAAGATCTCAGCTTCATGCGTGATGCTAAACGTTTGTCATTTTTAGTGAGTGCCAATGATGGTAACACCATCGTTTTAGTCTTTGAAACCTCGAGGGATGCGCCATGACCATGACCCCTGCAAAACGAAACGGACTGCTCATCGCGCTCTCGATCGGGCTAGGTGGTTTATCGGCGTGGGCGATTGAACAACATCTTTCAGCGAAAGAACACGAGCTTGAACAACAAAGCCGAACCGAGCGCGTGGTGCGCGTGGTGGCGGCCCGAGACTTAGCGCGAGGCACGCTCGTGAACTTGAACGACTTTGCAAAAGACGAGTTTCCGGCCAGTTGGGTGGGTGCGGACGCGATCGCGCTAAGTGAAGTTCAGCTGGTTCAGGGCAAACAGCTTAACGTTGACTTAAAAACGGGTCAGTTACTCATGCACGTCCACTTAACCGATCGGGCACAACCGGCGCTTGCTTCGAGGCTGGGCCCGGATAAACGCGCCGTGACGATTCCCGTTGATTTAATGAGTTCGATGTCTGGCTTGTTGCAACCCGGCGATCGTGTCGATTTGTTTGTGTCGTTTGATTACAAGGGTCACCGCACCACCGCCGCCTTGTTGCAAGGGATCGAAGTACTCGCGACCGGGCAGCAAACGAAAATGACAGGGGAGCACACTTCAACTGTTGATGCGCGCTATTCAACCGTCACACTGGCGGCGTCACATGCCGAAGCCACAAAGCTAGTGGCGGCGCGCCAAAGTGGCACGATTACCGCAGTACTGAGCCATGAAACGGCCGATCCTCTGACGCTGGGTCAGCAAATCACTGCGACGCAATTACCCGAACTATTAGGCCTTGAGACAGGTAAGCCGCCCGCAACCATCGAAATCATCTATGGCGATCGCTTGGCGAAAGAGTCCGCACCGGCCAGCCAGACAGATTGGTCTGATTTTAGTGGCATGACGCCGCCAAAAGGCCTGCAATGAAGGATTTCAAGAGTCAATCCAATCGATTAAGAGTGGTACCTCAACATTTCAAATTTATCGCTCTCTTGAACATATGTTTAAGGATCGTGGTCCCGTGGGCGGCTTTCTCGGCTTTTGCTGTATGCCCCGCAAGCACAGTTGCTCAAGAACTTACTCGCATTGACCTTGAAATGGGTGCGTCGACAGTTCTAAAACTCAAAGGTGTCGTGCGCATCGCGGTCGGCAATAGTCAGATTGTTCAAGTCACAACCGTGAACCCTCGCGAGGTTCTTGTATTTGGTAAAACGCGCGGCTCAACCACGGTTGATATTTGGGTTTCTGAAAAAAATCGGCGTACCTATCGCATTTTTGTGGCACCGGAAGGTTTAAGCAGGGTGCAAGAAGAAGTCTCTCGCTTACTCAAAAATATCCCCCAAGCCCATAGCAGAATCGTCGGAGACAAACTGGTGATCGAGGGCGAAGATCTGAACGATGCCGATCAGTTACGGATTGCGACGCTTGCCAAACGCTATCCCGAAGTGATTGACTTTACGAGCCAGCTTGGTTGGGACAAAATGATTTTGCTCGATGTGCAAGTGCTAGAGTTACCAAGTTCGCGCATGCAAGAGTTAGGCGTACGTTGGGATCCAACCTCACAGGGTGGAGTTCAGACGGGCTTAGCCTGGGAGGGCGGGTCAACTGGGCTGATGCAGCGACCCGGTGAGGCGGGCCTAGCGGTGCCTTTTCCGCTACCTCAAGCCGCGGGTTACCTAGGCTTAAACGCGTTGCTGTCCGCACGCTTGGCGGCTTTGTCAAAATCGGGCGAGGCCGTTGTGTTGGCACAACCCCAGCTTCTTGCGCGAAGTGGGTCAACCGCCAGCTTTTTAGCAGGTGGCGAAGTGCCCTATGCCTCGGTCGACAAAGACGGAAAATCCACCACAACGTTTAAGAAATATGGGGTTTCGCTAAACATTACTCCACACGCCGATCGCAATGCTGCGATTCGCTCGCGCATTGAAATCGAAGTCAGCTCGGTTGACACCACGATCACAGTACCCGGAGGCCCCGCGCTAAAAATTAGAAAAGCCTCGACCGAATTTAACGTTCGCTCTGGACAGACGCTTGTGTTGGGCGGCTTCATTTCGCGCGAGCGCTCACGAGATCAAGATGGCTTGCCAGGCGTGTCGGAGATTCCGCTTTTAGGTGGCTTATTCGGTGTCAAACGCGAGCAAGAACGCCATACCGAATTAGCTATTTTTGTGACACCAATGATCGTTGATCCCCAAGACCCGAGCTTGGCCGCGCGCGTGGCCAACGCACAAGGCGTATTACACGACTCTTTTCCAACCCCTCCCAGGCTAAATACCCCCGTCAATACTTTTGACGGGGCCGGGAGAATGGCGCCGCCCAATCACCATGAAACTTTTGGCCAATGGGAGACTGGCGCCGAAGCGACTGCCGCTTCCACGAACCCCATTTCACAATGGGAAGAATGATCGGTTTCACTGGTGCATCAATAGATTGATTGTTGTTATGTTTGTAAAGGATTTGAATTGATTGAACTTGATTTATTTTTTGAAGATGGCACGCGTAGGCATGGAAGCTTTGAGGTGCCCTTAGTGATGGGGCGCGCACCAGATTGCGGAATTCAAGTCTCGCATTGGCGGGTGGCACGACAACATCTTCGAATCTCGCGTGCTGAAGATGGCTTTCATATCGATGACCTGGGCTCTATTTTAGGTACTCGGGTAAATGGCAACCGTATTTCTCGCTATGGGCCACTAAAAAAGGCAGACGAAGTGGTTGTTGGGCCGTGCTTGCTTCGGCTAGCATCTCGGGCGCTGCCTGTATTGCCGGTTAAAAGCGTCTGCAACGAGGGCACCCCTGCTGAATTAGAGCGGATGGCAACGCGCTCAAAGGCGCAGGCGAGCGCGCGTGAGTCAAATTCTTTTTCGTTGAATCGAAGCGCTGTTGCGCTGATCACTGCAGCAGCTCCAGATCACACCGAGCAACGTCCACTCGGTGCCAACTTTTCTGTGGATCATCGTCCGTCTGCAAAAGGAGACATCAAAGTCTCGCAGCCGGACTCTAATGCACCATCGATCGTACTGAATGCTTCGCAGGCTGATTTCAACGCACCATCGACCCTACGTAATGCTTCGCAGCCGGACTCTAATGCACCATCGATCGCGCTTAATGCTTCACATACTGACTTTAAGTCACCATCGACCGTACTGAATGCTTCGCAGACTGACTTCAATACAGCATCTTTCATAAAGCAATCAATTGTCGAACAACAAGAGTTGCGTCAAGAGCTACGTGCTGGCCTTATTCAGGCCTTTGATCTGCGTCGCAACGACGTTGGGGCACTTTCAGAGGGCGCGTTAAAGGCACACGCACGGACTTGCGTCGCTGAGCTGCTAGACAAACGAAAGCTTGCGCTCACGGATTGGCAGCGCAACAAAATCTTGAAATTAGTCGTGGATGAGGCAATTGGCCTCGGAGTGCTTGAGGATTTGCTTGAAGACGCCACGATTACTGAAATTATGGTGAATCGTTTTGACGATATCTATGTTGAATCGCACGGAAAACTCTCTAAGCACGCGCTGCAATTCAGCAGCGAACAAGGCGTACGCAGTGTCATTGAACGCATCGTATACCCTCTCGGTCGTAGAATCGATGAGGCCTCACCCATGGTTGATGCGCGTTTGCCTGACGGCTCTCGGTTGAATGCGGTGTTGCCTCCGGTTGCTGTCAAAGGCGCAAGCTTCACCATAAGAAAGTTTCCAAAAAAACGCCTGCAGATGCAAGACTTGATCACCTTGCAAGCTTTGCCTGCACCGTTGGCCGAGTTCTTACGATTGTGCGTCAAACGGCGTTTAAATATCTTGGTATCAGGCGGTACGGGTTCAGGTAAAACGACCTTGCTGAACGTCTTGGCTGGGTTTGTCGACCCAGCTCAGCGTATCGTCACAATCGAGGATTGCGCCGAACTATTAATTGTTCATCCGCACGTGGTGACCCTTGAGGCACGACAGGCTAACTCTGAGGGGCAAGGCGCTGTCACCATCCGTGATTTAGTCAAAAACGCTTTACGGATGCGTCCCGACCGGATTGTGATTGGCGAAGTACGTAGTGCAGAAGCCATTGATATGTTGGCCGCGATGAACACGGGTCATGACGGGTCGATTACGACCTTGCATGCGAACAGCCCTCGCGATGCCCTATCACGGCTTGAGACCATGGTGCTGAGTGGCAATGCTGGACTACCGTTGCAGGCGATACGCGAACAAATCGGGTCAGCACTACAGTTGGTGGTGCAGCAAACTAGATTGGCAAACGGCCGCAGAGTCATTACAGGTTTAGCTGAGATTTCTGGCATGGAGTCTGGCACGATTCAAACACAACAGTTGGCCAGATTTGACGCCTCTCAGCAACGACTGATTGGAGCGGGTTTACGGCCGTCGATCTTTGACCAAACGCCCGATCATGCGGATCCTGCGATCGTCAATTGGTTTTTAAAGATATGAATACGCTGGCGTTAGTGAGCGGATGTTTGTCGATCGCCTTAGGAGCATGGCTCGGTCAGCGCCTGTTTTTTAGCGCTTCAAACCGGTACCGCAAGAACTTGACTGAGCAAACGCGTAGTGAATTGTCTGACTTGTTCGTCTTTATCGATCTGACCCACCTTTGGCCCGTCTTGGTGTGCATGTCGGTGGGTGCGAGCGTATTGCTGTGGCTGCTCACAGAAAGTGTTTTGTTTGCGGTCTGCGTAGGTGGAGTGAGTTTTATTCTACCTCGCATGATGTTGAGTCGCGCGGTGCGTAAGCGGCAGCAACGCTTTGATGCGCAACTCCCTGATCTTTTATTGTCCTTGTCAGGTGCATTACGTGCTGGAGCAGGTTTAGCGGTGGCCTTGAAATATATTGTGCAAGAGTCTAGCGCGCCTCTTTCGCAAGAGCTTGGGCTTGTCTTGCGAGAACAACGAATGGGGGTGGGCTTTACGCAAGCACTCGCTAATCTTTATCAGCGTATGCCCTCTGAAAGTGTCGAGCTAGTGACCACAATGCTCACGGTCGGCACGCGTTCTGGCGCCTCTTTAGCTGACCTGCTTGAACGTTTATGCACCAACCTCAGGGCAAGGCAGCATCTTGAAAGAAAAATCGAAGTGATGACGACACAAGGCAAGATGCAGGCTTGGATTATGGGCGCTTTGCCCTTGGTGCTGTTATTAGTTTTGAGTCAGATTGATCCGCTGTCAGTGCACCTGTTGCACAGTAGTGCGGTGGGGCAGGCTGTGTTGGGCACGCTGATTATTCTTGAGTGCTTGGGCGTTTATTTTTTACGTCGAATTTTGGCGATTCATGTTTAAGCATATGCTTTGGGTCGCATTGCTATCAGGCGCCTTAGCGATTGCAGTCGCCTTATTTGCCGGAGGTCGGTTGCTGTTGGCAAGTCTGAAGCAAGATAGGCACATTCACTTTAGTGCAGCACTCAGGGTTTGGCTTGAAATGGGTGTACTTCGCCCGTTACTTGCATTAGTTGGACGCTGGCTATTGCCTTTTATCACCTGGAATCAAAGACGTTCTTTGAATAAATTGCTTGTGCGTAGCGCGTTAACTGACTTAGGTATTGCGCAGATTTTTGCCGCGCAAGTACTTCTGTCGATATTGATTTTGGCCGTCTTTTGGGGATATGTGGGGATGGGGGCTTTTCAGGGTCCCGTCGCACGGGCAGAGCTCTTAATGAGCCTGTTACTGAGCGCTTGCTTGGCGACGTTTTTTTGGTGGCTGCCAATCATCTGGCTTAAACAGCGTTATCAGCAAAGGCTCAAAGCAATTGAACGCGCGTTACCATTTTTTTTAGATATGGTGGGGCTCGGTCTAGGTTCGGGGCAAAATTTGCAAGCCTCGCTACAACTGGCATGCGACCATCTGCACCAGGGTGCTTTAAAGACTGAATGGCTGCAGACCTTAAGCGATATTCGTACCGGTATTGCACGCAGCGAGGCGCTTAGGCAACTGAGCCTGCGCATTGAGTTAGTGGCTGTTCGTCAACTAATCTCGGCGTTGATTCAGGGTGAATCACTCGGGCAGGGTATGGCGCAAATCGTTGAGGTCTACGGCGCACAACAACGGGCTCAACGTTTGATGAATGCCGAAAAGCTAGCGCTGCAGGCGCCCGTCAAGATGCTGTTTCCGCTAGCGTTGTTCATTTTTCCGTGCACGTTTTTAGTGCTGGGATTTCCGGTGATTGTTCAATTTTTGGGTTTACAACCGTAACCAGGAACGCTGACCTTGCTCTTGGATGATAAAAATCAATGGCGAAAGAAAAAGCCGTGCCACAGGGTTGGCCCTAAGGTGCAGTGTGAAGCAAGCGATGAGCCAAAGTACGCACTTTTTTTAGAGCGGGCAGATACTGCGTGGGAGCGTCTGCTGGGATTGCTAGGCAAGCGCACGCTAGCACCTAGGTATGCGTTGTGGTTACACCCTTGTTTGGGCGTACACACCTTTGGTATGCGATTTTCGATCGGCGTGTTTTTTATCGACAAACACGGCGTCATCGTGAAAACGATTGCTCAGCTTAAGCCCAATCGTATTGCGTTATGTTGGCAAGCAAGGTCTGTGGTTGAAACCGCAGCCTTTGAAAGCGACCGAACAGAAGAGATGAAGTTTGCAGTTCTGCAGGTGCTGACTCAGGATTAGTCTCGCAGTGCTGCACGCGCTGACTCAGGGTTAGTTTCTAGGTGGTGCCTGTGCTGACGCAGGGTCAGGCTCACGATTAAGTGGGTACTGGCTCGGGTTCAGTCTCGACAAACACCGAGGCATAACTTGGATAAAAACTACAGTACAAGACGGCACCGCCCACAATATTAATGGGCACTTGTACGGTGGCGGCAAGGGTGCTTGGAATACCGATCCATACCAACAGACTTAAGGCGCTGTCGATCGCCAAAAAAACGGCTAACCAGCTTAACCCGTATACCAAAAATACCCATTTGTTACGCCAGCAGGCGATGCCACTAAAAAATAGAGCACGTGAGATGCTGATTTGATGCCATGCCACAAGCACGGGTGCATACCAAAAAATCGCCGCCATCAACATATAAAACACAGCAAAGATGATCATCGGCGTGCGGACAGCAGCGAGCAGTGGCGAAAGATTATTAGCGTCGGTTAAAGATTTGAGTGCCTCGGTGACCTCTGCAGCAAAGGGCATAAAGGCGATCAGGCCTAAAAACAAACAAGTAACCAGATAAATCGCCCCCATGGCGAGCAGTTTTTTTAAGACGCCTTTGGGCTTAAGCGGCTCGAGCCACATGGTCAAAAGCATTTTGTCGCCTCGAGCGGCGTGGCGGCCAGCCGAGAGGGTCACAACGGTCACAGCGGGCATCAGGATGACAAACAGTATTGGGCCGATAGGCGGGATGATCGTTGCCACCATCAGCAACAAGCTAATGAACATTGCCCACGAAAAAAAGGCAAGAGGCTGGGTACGGAACAAGGCCCAACCGTCGTTAACCCAGCGCCAGCCCGATAAGGCGTTTAGAGCAACAGCTTGCATCAGTCTTCCTTTGGTAAATCGGGGATCAGACCGACCGTTCTGTGTTGAAGTACACGTTCAAAATGAGTGGGGTCGTGCGGCTTGAGGGTCTGCGCAGAGCGTGGCAAATAAAAATCGTACAAACGTGAAATCCAGAAGCGTAAGGCGGCTGCGCGCAGCACCGAAGGCCAGAGGAGATGCTCTTCCTTGGTAAACGGACGCAGGCTGGCATAGGCTCTCAACCAGGCAGTGACGTGCGCAGGTTTAAAGATACCGGTTGCTAAGTCAATGCACCAATCATTGACACAGACGGCAACGTCAAAGAGCCAGGTATCACAGCCAGCAAAATAAAAATCGATGAAACCACCCATCTTAGGTTCGGACGAAGTACCTTCAAACAAAACGTTATCTCTAAAAAGATCGCAGTGAGTTGGCCCGAAAGGCAGTTCTTTGTACTCTTGCGTCAGGGCCATGGCCCGTTGCTCAGCCAAAGTTTGCGTTAATAGTTGTGCAAGGGCAGGCGTGAGGTGGGGAAGCACCACCGGCGCGGTTTGCTCCCACCAGGCTAGAGCTCGTAAATTAGGCTGACTCAGGCTAAAGTCTTTGGCCGCCAGATGTGCTTGGGCTAAAGTCTTGCCGGCAAGGGTGCAGTGTGCGATGGTGGGCGCGGGTTCGTAACCACCGGAGAGTCGGTTGACGATCGCAGCGGGTTTATGCAGTAACGTCGACAGCCTTGAACCATCTAGCCGCGTTTGTGGCTGCGGCACGGGCACGCCGCGTTGCGCTAAATGATGCATCAATTCAATATAAAAGGGCAATTGCTCGGCCGTGAGCACTTCAAACACGGTCAAGACGTACTCACCTTGCGTGGTGGTTAGAAAAAAGTTGCTGTTTTCGATTCCGGCAGCGATCCCGCGCAGCGCGACGAAATCCCCTAAGGCGTATTGCTTAAGTAGGGCGCGTGCGTCAGCGTCACTGACATTCGTAAAAACAGCCATAAAAAATCACACAGAGTTAGAACTTGTAAGGTTGTTTGCGGCAGTAAAGTGCTAGACGCAAAGTCACAGAGCGAAGTTTAGCAAGAAGTGCGTGACTTCTCTTGTAGAGCAGGGTTCACGGAGTCCGAGTCTGAGTTAAAAACACTCGCAGACAACACGGTAAGCGTAAAATCGTCATTTTTGAAAGAAATGGATGTTTTTCTGTAAATATGCGTAGTTCGATTGACGTTCAGCCGCCAGTGGCCTCAGAGGTCGCTCAGAGTTGGAAGCTCTGCGTGGCGCCGATGATCGACGTGACCGACCGGCATTGTCGGTTTTTTCATCGCTTACTCGCGCCGCGGGCCCGCCTATATACCGAGATGATTACAACGGGCGCCTTGTTGCACGGTGATGCGCAGCGCCATCTCGACTTTAATCTGCAAGAACACCCTGTCGCGTTGCAGCTAGGTGGTAGCGAGCCCGACGCATTGGTTGCCGCCGCAAAGCTTGGTGTTCAGTGGGGTTACGACGAGATCAATTTAAATTGCGGTTGCCCCTCTGAACGGGTGCAAAAAGGTGCGTTTGGTGCTTGTTTAATGGCCGAGCCCAACTTAGTTGCCGATTGCATCAAAGCGATGCAAGATGTTGTCAATGTGCCTGTGACGGTCAAGCATCGCATGGGCTTAGACACAAACGAGTCTTATGATTTTGTGCGCGACTTTGTCGGCACCATCTACGATACGGGCTGCAGAGTCTTTATTATTCATGCACGTAATGCCGTGCTGAAAGGCTTATCGCCTAAAGATAATCGCGAAGTGCCACCGCTCAGGTACGACGAGGCGGCTCGGCTCAAGCAGGATTTTCCGGATGCGGTGATGGTATTGAATGGTGGCCTCACCACCTTGGCTGATTGTGAAACCGTTTTACCCCAGTTTGATGGCGTGATGTTGGGACGCTCGCCTTGGCATGACCCTTCGGTGTTGTCACGCGTTTCGCAGGCTTGGTGGCCGCACTTACCTGCCAATACCGAGACCCAAGTGATTGATGCCCTTATGGGATATGCGGCTCAACAAATCGCTGCAAAGGTGCCTTTACGCATTGTTGTGAGGCCGATTCTCGGCTTATTTAACGGCCGCTCAAATTCGCGTATTTGGCGACGGATGTTGTCAGACTCGAAACTACTCAGGCAAGATGACCCCGAACTCATTCGACTCGCTTGGCAACAAGTGGGCGGAGATGCTACTCGGCGTTAACAGTCGGGCACACTTTGGCAAAATACTGCCAACGCCACTTAGCTCGTTTTAGAAGGCTCTTTATCATCAGGCCAATCACGGATATAGGCCTTGAGCATTGAGTTTTCGAATTTTTGCGCAGCCGCAATCGCTTGGGCCATGTCATAGAATGAAATCACCCCCAGCAACATTTCGCCCTCCATGACCGGAACGTAACGCGAGTGGTGTTCAAGCATCAGGCGTTGCACCTCGGAGGCCAACGTTTCTGGGCTGACGCTCACGGGATGTCGATCCATCAAGTCGCCGATGATGATGTCGCCTATGGTGCCGTCGTGCTTGCTGAGATAACGAATGATTTCGCGAAAAGTGAGCATGCCTACGAGTTGCCCACGTTGCATGATCACCAACGAGCCTATGTCGCGCGTGCTCATGGTCTCGAGAGCCTGGGTCACTAGCGTTTCGGGCGTGGCGGTAAAAAGGGTGTGGCCCTTCACCGTCAGAACTTCACTGACTTTTAGCATGCTGGTCTCCTACGCTGACGCTCAATTTTCTAGATTGTAGAGGGTGAGTCAGGGTGCTGTCATGGTGCGCTAACACTTCGGTGAGTGTGACGTCACCTTGCGCTGCAATAAGTTTGCTCAGTGCTTGCGCCAAAAAGGGCTGCTCTGCGAGCTTAATGGATACGCGATCCAGGGCAAGTTGATCTACTAAGAGGCCAAGCGTTGTGCGTTCTGGATCGCAGGCTAAGAGCCAGCGTTCATTTCTTGCGCCCGGCGCTACAGCGACTAAACCCAAGCCGGTCAAGCCGCTCATCCGCTGCTCAAGCACGTTGAGTGGCAAACGCAAGCGTTGGATCAGTTCGGTGCTGCTGCAGCCCGGTGGCTGTTGGCCTCGGGCCTGGCTGAGCATTTGTAATATGGACAATGCATCGAGCAAGGCAGCGCCAGGCCTGACTTCGGGATCCAGACGCCCCAACCGAAATAACGGTAAGTTGGCGGCGGTCAAGGCGCCGAGCAAGATGCCAAGCCAGCACAAATATATCCAGATCAGAAAAACGGGCAGGGCGGCGAAGGCACCATAAATCAGGGTGTAGGTTGAAAAACTTGTCACATAGTAGGCAAAGCCGATTTTCATGGCCTCAAGGATCAGGGCTGAGAGCAAGCCCCCAATCAGCGCGTCACCGCGGTTGACGCGGGTGTTTGGCACCACAATAAATAGAGCGGCAAAGGCCAGCGCACCGAGTAGCACCGGCAATAGCTTAAGTGCGATTTCTAGCAAAACAGGCGCATTCGCCAATAAACCTAACGACTCGCGCGCTACAAAAGCCGTGGCGTACAGGCTGGCGCCGGTCAGTACCGGCCCGAGGGTAATGACGGCCCAATAAACCAGCAGGCGCTGTGTAACACGGCGCTGGCGACCAACGCGCCAGATTGTATTGAGCGCCGACTCAACCGACATAATCAAAAAGACAACTGTCAGCACTAAAAACCCACCACCAATCGCGGTCAGCCTGGACGCTTGCGCCGCAAACTCATTAAGATAAGACATGATGTTGTCTGACACCGAGGGCGGCATCAGGCTATTGCTCAAGAATGCCTGCAGTGCGTCACTGAACTCGTTGAAAAGTGGAAACGCTGTAAACAGCGAAAGCACCACAGCTAATAGGGGAACAATCGACAGCACGGTCGTAAACGTCAAGCTCGCGGCGAGCTGCACGGTGTTGGCCTGAGCAGCGCGTTGCCTTGCCAGACCAAAAATTTGGCTCGCGTTCACTAAAAAATACGCCACGTGTCCGTGTGCTAAATGTTGTTTTGCACCAGCCTGCATGCGAATCCCCCGTCTGCAGGCGATAATAGCAGCGTCGCCCTCTGTCGGGCGTTGCAATGGCTATATCTTTGCCCCAACTGAGCGCAGCACACCCGATGTCCGAGATCAACCGCTTTCCCCAGCCGCCTGCCGCCGCTATTTTGAATGTTGCGTTGCAACGAATTGCTGCTGTCTGCTTAGTAGCGCTTTTTTTTCTGTGCTTACTTTGGGAGATTTGGCTTGCGCCTCTCAGGCCGGGTGGCACGCTGTTATTTTTAAAAGCACTGCCACTTGCATTCGCCCTGCGTGGCACGTTGCGTGGCAGCCTGTATACGATTCAATGGGCGTCTATGTTGGTGCTGTTGTATCTGATGGAAGGCGTGGTGCGTGTCATGTCCGATCCGCCCGGCCCCTCGATTGCAATGGCTTGGATCGAAATCGTGCTTGCAACAGGATTCTTTTTTAGTTCGGTATTTTATGTTCGCCCAGCCAAGCGGGTGGCCAAGGCGTTACAGAAAGCCGAGAAAGTTAAACAATGATCGACCCTTTGCCATCAGGGACACTAAGTGCCCCTCGGGCATAACAGGCGACAATTGACTCAATCGCATTCATCGCAGCTAAAGCAATCTGATCTCTATGACATCAACGTCCTGTTTTGAAGCTCTCGTTAAAACGAACTCGTTCGCGAGCCTACCGACTGATTTTTACACCCGTCTACCGACGACAGCTCTTACGGCACCACGTTTGGTGCACGCCAGCGCCGAGGTGGCTGCGCAATTGGGGTTACCACTTCAATCCCTGACTACACAAGGGTTTCTGGATGTGGTCAGTGGTACCCAGCCCATGCCCGGCGGCGACACCATGGCAGCCGTCTACAGCGGACACCAATTTGGCGTGTGGGCGGGTCAGCTCGGAGACGGTCGCGCGCATTTGTTAGGTGAAATCCAAGGGCCAGAGGGCAGTTTTGAGCTGCAATTAAAAGGCGCGGGCATGACACCTTATTCGCGAATGGGCGATGGTCGTGCCGTGCTGCGCTCATCGGTGCGCGAGTACTTGGCCAGCCACACCATGCGGGGGCTTGGTATTCCAACGACGCAAGCGTTGTCCCTGGTATCGGCTCGTAACCCTGTCAGGCGTGAAACCCTTGAGACTGCGGCGGTAGTTGCCCGGATGGCGCCAAGCTTTATTCGCTTTGGGTCGTTTGAACACTGGGCCGCGCGTCAGCGGCCCGATTTATTGCGTACCTTGGCCGATTATGTGATTGACCGTTTTTATCCCGAGTGCCGAGATGGCAGCATCTTCAGCGAGAAGCCTAGTGGCAGTGCTGTCGGTCACACGGCCGCTTCGAGCGCCCTCGACGCGACAAATACGCGCAGCGCTTCCGATCCCAGTGTCGCGGTCAAAGACTATGAGCCCTATGTGCAACTTTTGCGCGCGGTGGTGCGTCGCACGGCGACGCTCATGGCCAGTTGGCAAGTGGTGGGGTTTTGTCATGGGGTGATGAATACCGACAATATGTCAATTTTGGGGCTTACCCTTGATTACGGTCCTTATGGCTTTATGGATGGCTTTGATGCCAAGCATATTTGTAATCACACCGACAGCAGCGGCCGCTACGCTTGGCATGCGCAACCCGCCGTCGCCCACTGGAATCTCTATCAACTCGCAAATAGCCTGCACGAAATCGTGCCAGAGGCCGAGCCTTTAAAGGCAGCGCTTGACGAATACGAAGCTTGTTTTTTAGAAGCGATGCAAACCCGCATGAGTCAAAAGTTAGGCTTAAATGCGTGGCAGACGGGCGACGAAACGCTGATCGATGATCTCTGGAGTCTGATGCAAGCCAGTCATGCAGACTTTACGCTGACCTTCAGGCAATTGGCCTACGCACCGGGTCTAACGCTAGCGTCGCAAGCGCAAATTGAGCGAGATTTGGGTGGCACGGTCAACGCCAATTTGCTGCCCTTTGTGGATTTGTTTGTCGATCGCGCTGGCGCGCAGGCCTGGCTCAACCGCTATCGCGCACGCTTAGGCGGCGAGGCAGTCACGCAAAATTGGCAGCAACGTGTCGCCGGGATGCTTGGCGTGAATCCGCTTTACGTGTTGCGCAATCACATCGCGCAGCGGGCGATTGAAGCAGCCGAAAAAGGTGACTTTAGCGAAGTTGAGCGTCAATTTGAGCTTTTGCGTCAGCCCTTTACTGCACAGCCGGGGCATGACGCTTATGCAGCAGCACCGCCCGCCGGAGCGCCGCATTTAGAAGTCAGTTGCTCTTCTTGAGCAGGAATCCTACGCCGTTGCACCTGCTGCAAAGAGACCGCATTTAGATGCCAATTGCTCTCCTTGAGCAAGAAGCCTACTCCGCCTCACCCGCTGAGAAGGGATTGCCTCTACATGTTAATCGCTTTAAGTGATGCAGAAATGTGAGCAAGTGGTCTTCGCCGTTGCATTTTCTGCAGAGGTACCGTATTTAAGGGGCAATTGACCTGAGTGATGCAATAATATCGTTTTGAAGGTTGCCGAGCTCTTTTTTTAGGGTAGATCCGACCTGACCTTGCTCATTTTTTCGGTACTTGACGCCTATGTCTGGTAATACGCTTGGTACATTATTTTGTGTGACTAACTTTGGTGAATCGCATGGCCCCGCGATTGGCTGTGTGGTCGATGGCTGCCCACCTGGTTTGGCGCTCTGTGAACAAGACATTCAAATCGAGCTTGATCGCCGCCGTCCCGGCACTTCACGCCACGTGACGCAGCGCCAAGAGGCCGATCAGGTTGAGATTTTGTCTGGTGTCTACGAAGGTAAAACGACCGGCACGCCGATCGCGCTGTTGATTCGTAATGTGGATGCGCGCAGCAAAGACTACAGCGCGATCGCGGATACATTCCGGCCTGGGCATGCCGATTTCACCTACTTCAACAAGTACGGTGCGCGTGATCCGCGCGGTGGTGGGCGCTCGTCGGCACGATTAACGGCTCCCACGGTGGCTGCCGGTGCCATCGCAAAAAAGTGGCTGGCCGAGCACTTCGGCATCAAAGTACGCGGCTACATGAGCCAGTTAGGCCCCATTGCCATGCCCTTTGCAAGCTGGGATCACGTCCCCAATAATCCGTTTTATGCCGCTAATGACACGAGCACGCCTGAACTCGAGGCCTATATGGATCAGTTGCGTCGCGATGGGGATTCTGTTGGCGCGCGTATCGAGGTGGTGGCCGAAGGCTTGCCGACGGGTTGGGGCGAGCCTATCTATGACCGTCTTGACGCAGACATTGCCCACGCCATGATGGGATTAAACGCTGTCAAAGGCGTTGAGATCGGCGCTGGGTTTAAAAGTATCGAGCAGCGTGGCTCTGAGCACGGCGACGAAATTACCCCTGAGGGTTTTTTGACGAACAATGCTGGCGGTGTGCTGGGTGGAATCTCGACGGGCCAACCGATCACGGTGAGCCTGGCGATCAAGCCAACCTCAAGTATTCGTACTGAGCGCCGCTCAATTGACCGAGCCGGCAATCCCGTGATGGTGCAAACCCTTGGTCGTCACGACCCCTGCGTAGGGATCCGCGCGACCCCAATTGCCGAGGCGCTGCTTGCCCTCATTTTGATCGATCACGCCTTGCGCCATCGCGCGCAGTGCGGCTAGGCCCTAACTCCCTATGGCATAATCAAAGGCTACCCCTTTCCAACGTGTATTTGGCAGATAAAGCGTCATGAAAAAAACTCTATACGACAAGCTTTGGGACGCCCATGTGGTTCACGAAGAACCAGATGGCACCGCAATTTTGTACATCGATCGTCATTTGTTGCATGAGGTCACAAGCCCTCAGGCTTTTGAAGGTCTCGATCTGGCGGGTCGTCCTTTGTGGCGCCTCAATGCCAACTTGGCAGTGGCCGATCACAACGTGCCCACACTAGCACGTGATCGCGCAGAGGGCATCACTGATCCAATATCCAAGTTGCAGGTCGATACGCTTGATGCAAACTGCGTTAAGCACAATGTGATTGAATTTCGCATGAACGATTTGCGTCAAGGCATTGTGCACGTGATTGGCCCCGAGCAGGGCGCAACCTTGCCCGGCATGACTGTGGTGTGTGGCGATTCGCACACCAGCACGCATGGCGCTTTTGGCGCCTTGGCGTTTGGTATCGGCACCTCTGAAGTCGAGCACGTGATGGCGACGCAAACACTGCAAGCCAAGAAAAATAAAAACATGTTGGTGCGTGTTGAAGGCACCTTGCCGATTGGCTGTACTGCAAAAGACGTGATTCTGTATGTGATTGGTCAAATTGGCACGGCCGGTGGAACAGGTCATGCGATTGAATTTGCAGGCAGTACCATTCGCGGTTTGTCGATGGAAGGTCGTATGACCTTGTGCAATATGGCGATTGAAGCCGGTGCACGTTCAGGCATGGTGGCAGTTGACCAAAAAACGATTGATTACTGTGCAGGTCGTCCGTTTTCACCCAGCGGCGCCCTGTGGGATGCTGCGGTCGCTTACTGGAAGACACTTCACACTGACGAAGGCGCTTTTTTCGATCGCGTCGTCGAGATTGATGCGCGCCAGATTGTGCCTCAGGTCACTTGGGGGACCTCACCCGAGATGGTCTTGCCCGTGACAGGCCGTGTACCTGATCCTGATCGCGAAAAAGATGACATGCGCCGTGAGGGTATGGAGCGTGCCTTGGTCTACATGGGCTTGAAGCCCAACACCTTGATCGAAGACATCAAAATTGATCGCGTGTTTATTGGGTCTTGCACCAACTCGCGTATTGAAGATTTGCGTGCGGCTGCTGTCGTTGCGCGCGGTCGCAAGGTTGCCAGCAATGTGCGTCAGGCACTCGTGGTAGCTGGCTCGGGTTTGGTCAAAGCACAAGCTGAGCGCGAAGGCTTAGACAAGATTTTTATCGAGGCGGGTTTTGAATGGCGCGAGCCTGGTTGCTCTATGTGTTTGGCCATGAACGCCGATCGCATCGAGCCCGGCGAGCGTTGCGCCTCGACTTCAAACCGAAATTTTGAAGGTCGCCAAGGGCAGGGTGGTCGCACCCATCTCGTGAGTCCGGCGATGGCTGCCGCAGCAGCCGTGTCGGGTCATTTCGTTGACGTACGTAACCTCCGGTAAACATCATGGATTCTTTCACTACACATCAAGGTTTGGTCGCCCCGCTCGATCGTGAAAACGTCGACACCGATTTGATCATTCCAAAGCAGTTTTTGAAGTCAATCAAGAGCACTGGGTTTGGCCCGAATCTGTTCGACGAGATCCGCTATCTGGATCACGGCGAACCGGGCATGGATAACTCTAAACGCCCCTTGAATCCTGATTTCATCTTGAATCACTCGCGTTATCAAGGTGCTTCGATTTTGTTGGGCCGCAAAAATTTTGGCTGTGGTTCGAGCCGCGAGCATGCGCCTTGGGCTCTGGCGCAATACGGTTTTCGCGCAGTGATTGCCCCTTCGTTTGCTGATATCTTTTTTAACAACAGCTACAAAACAGGGTTCTTGCCTATTGTGTTGTCTGAGTTACAAATTTCGCGTCTGTTCGACGAGGTGCGTGGTTTTGTTGGCTATAAGCTCACGATCGATCTTGAAAAACAAGTCGTGGTTGCACCTGACGGCCGGGCGATGGATTTTGACATTACGGCGCATCGCAAATATTGCATGATCAATGGTTTAGATGAAATTGGGTTGACCTTGCGTCAGGCCGATAAGATCCGAACCTTTGAGGCTGAGCGTCTGGCCCGCCATCCTTGGTTAGATGTTCAACCAATCGGTGCACGTTAATTAACTTAGACGTTGGGCCGGTTTACCGGCCCATTACTTTTGGATTAAAGCAACATGACAAAAAAAATTGCAGTCTTGCCAGGCGATGGGATTGGCTCCGAAATTATGGAGCAAGCGGTTCGCGTGCTGGGTGCTCTCAAACTGCCTCTTGAAATCAGCCACGCACCGGTTGGCGGCACGGCCTATGACTTGCATGGTCATCCCTTGCCCCCTGCAACCTTAAAACTTGCACAAGAATCAAACGCAGTACTGTTTGGTGCGGTGGGCGACTGGAAATACGACAAGCTCCCGCGCGAGCATCGCCCTGAGCAAGCGATTTTGGGGTTACGTAAAGCGCTTGGTCTGTTTGCTAATTTTCGCCCGGCGATTTTGTATCCCGAATTGGCCAATGCCTCATCCTTAAAGCCCGAAATTGTTTCTGGCCTAGATATTTTGATTTTGCGTGAACTCACAGGCGATATTTATTTTGGTTCACCGCGCGGTGTGCGCGTGGCCCCCGATGGCCCGTTTGCAGGAGAGCGCGAAGGTTTTGACACCATGCGATATGCCGAGCCTGAGATTCGCCGGATCGCACATTTGGGCTTTCAAGCAGCGCTTAAGCGCCAACGTCGTTTGTGCAGCGTCGACAAAGCCAACGTGCTTGAGACCTCACAGCTGTGGCGCGATATCGTGACAGAGATTGGTAAAGAATATCCAGATGTCGCGTTGTCGCATATGTATGTCGATAACGCGGCCATGCAGCTCGTGCGTGCGCCACGTGATTTTGATGTGATCGTGACGGGCAATCTGTTTGGCGACATTTTGTCTGATGAAGCGTCGATGTTGACCGGTTCAATTGGCATGCTGCCTTCGGCCTCACTCAATGCGTCAGGTCAGGGCCTCTACGAGCCAAGCCATGGTTCGGCGCCTGATATTGCGGGCAAAGGCGTGGCAAATCCCTTGGCCACGATTTTGTCTGCAGCGATGATGTTGCGTTTCTCGCTTGATCAAGCTGCGCAGGCGGATCGCATCGAGCAGGCGGTTCGTAAAGTCTTGCAACAGGGGCTTCGAACCGCTGACATTTATGAGCAAGGCACAACCAAAGTCGGCACTGCAGCGATGGGCGATGCTGTCTTGAAGGCTTTAGACTGATGCGGTGTTAAAATTTATGCTAAGTGCAAGTATCTAAACGATTTTTTGGTTTGTAACGATGAAACAGTCTGTTGGTTTAGTGGGGTGGCGTGGGATGGTGGGCTCGGTGCTCATGCAACGCATGCGCGACGAAGGTGATTTTTCCTTCATCGACCCAGTATTTTTTTCAACCAGTAACGCGGGTGGACGCGCGCCTGAGTGGGCCGGAGCCACCGCACTACAAAATGCCTTTGACATCGACGCTTTAAAAAAACTGCCTATTATTGTGACGGCGCAGGGTGGTGATTACACCTCTGAGGTTTATCCGAAGTTGCGCGCGGCGGGTTGGCTAGGTGTCTGGATCGATGCGGCAAGTACGCTGCGCATGAAAGATGATGCCATCATCGTGCTTGATCCGGTTAATCGGCCCGTGATCGACGCTGCGCTCAAGCGTGGTGTGCGAGATTTTATTGGTGGTAATTGCACGGTTAGCTGCATGATGATGGGCTTAGCCGGTCTGTTTAATGAAGGTTTGGTCCAGTGGATGACCAGTATGACCTACCAAGCCGCCTCGGGTGGTGGCGCCCAGCACATGCGTGAATTACTCACGCAGTTTGGTTTGCTGAATGCTTCTGTGAAGGCGCAGCTTGACGATCCGGCTTCTGCGATTCTTGATATTGACCGCAACGTATTGGCGTTGCAACAAAGTGGTCAGTTGCCCACCGACCACTTCGGTATTCCACTCGCCGGAAATCTGATCCCTTGGATTGATAAAGACCTTGGTAACGGCATGTCGCGCGAAGAATGGAAAGGCGAGGCTGAGACCAATAAGATTTTGGGTCGTGGCGCTGGGTTTGGTTCGGCTCCTATTCCGATCGATGGCTTGTGCGTGCGCATCGGCGCGATGCGATGCCACAGTCAAGCGCTCACGATTAAGCTCACGCGCGATGTCCCGATCGACGAGATCAATGATATTGTCAAAAACGGCACGGCCTGGGCTAAGGTCGTGGCTAACTCTAAAGACGCAACCCTTGCCGAGTTATCACCCGTTGCAGTCACGGGTACGCTTGATATTCCTGTCGGACGTATGCGCAAGCTATCGATGGGCCCTGAGTATCTGGGCGCCTTTACAGTTGGTGATCAACTGTTATGGGGCGCAGCCGAGCCCTTGCGCAGAATGTTGCGTATTTCGCTAGGCGAAATGTAAGTCAAAGGAGTGTATTGATGCGCGATGAACTGAATGTGGTCTGCCGAAAATCGCTACAACTTGGTGCTGCGCTTGGGTTGACACTTGCTGTGTCGACACAGGCTTTTGCGCTGAGGGCCGGGCATGGGCGTGTAGATTCGGTGTCTGGCGCTGCCTTACGCGTGTCGATTCCTTTACTCGAAGTGCCAGCCGCAGACGTGTCAACCCTGCAGGTTAAGCTTGCGGCGGCAAGTGCCTGGGCCAAGGCCGGTTTGACGCCGCCCGTTGGTCTCGACTCGATGACTGTGTCGGTTGAGTCGGGCTTCACAAAAGACTCGCGCACGCTCGTACTACGTTCAAATCAAGTCTCAGACAAATCGATTATTGATGTGCTGATCGATGTGTCGTCTGCGAGTGGCTCAACACAAATTCAATCGAGTTTTCTGGTTCTGACACGTGCGAACGAAGGCGCAGGCGTGGGTACCGTGCTGGTCAAAGCGGGCGATACCTTATCGGGGATTGCGCTTGCTAACCCGGTTGCCGGAGCAGATCTGTATCAGATGCTTTGGGCGTTGTATCAAGCCAATCCGCAAGCTTTTTTCTCGCAGAACATGAACCTGCTTAAAGCCGGGGTCACGCTTAAAATGCCTGATGCGCAAACTGTGCGGGCTGTTGACCCAAAGCTTGCACGCGATATGTACCAAAAGCATCTTGCTGCCTTTAACGGTATGCGCGGTGATCCAAAGACACAGAGTGCAGCGCCACGCCCGCCTACGGTCGTGGCACCCGTGGGTGCGGCACAGTCGAGCTCTGTATCAACCGTCAGCGCAGCACCCGCACCCACCTCAGGTGCCGATAGGGTTTTGCTCACCTCGCCAAGCACGACAGAGCAGCGCGAAGATGCTCGCGTAGCGGCAGCTAAAGAGCTTGCAGAGATTCAGTCTCGTGTAGATAGCTTGCAACAAAACGTTCAACAATTAAAAAATGCTCTGAATCAAACGCCTAGTTCAGCAGCGGGCGCGAGTGCGGGTGCGACGGGTGCCACCGGCCCGGCTGGCGCACCGGGCACACCGGGCTTGGCAGGTGCCACCGGACCAGCTGGCGCAGCGGGTACACCGGGCTCGGCAGGTACTGCAGGCACAACAGGCTCAGTTGGTGCACGAGGTGCGCCCAGCGTTGCAGGCTCGGTTGGTGCAACAGCTGTACCCGGCGCTGCAGGCTCGACGGGTGCAACAGCTGTACCGGGCGCTCCAGGCTCAGCGGGTGCTACCGGGCCTGGTGCCGCAAACGGTGCGACTGGTTCAACCGGCGCGACTGCTGGCGTGGCTTCTGGCGCGGTTTCGACAACTGGGGCCGCCAGTTCGAACGTTCAAAGTGCCTTGATGCAATTTTGGACAAAGCTCAGCACCAGCGCGGTGGGGATCTTAACCGCAGTTCTAGTCTTGGGTGGGTTGTTGGTGGCTTGGTTGTTACGGCGCGCTAGTGCACGTCGTGAGCAGGATCAGGTTGAGGACGATAGTTCGCCCGAGCCACTCAATCCCACAGCGCGTGCAGCACTTGATCAAAAACTTCAGGGTATTGATCTCAATCTTGATATGGCCAGTTCGGCGGAAAAGAAAGAGCCGACCATTGTTCAGTCGAGTCCAAGTCCCAAGGTTTAATTGCGGCAGTGCGAATTCGGTTACACCTGCTCAACATTGACTCACGCAAATGCCACGCGTAGCGCTCGGCATCGCGTATGACGGACGCCCTTGGCAAGGTTGGCAAAAACAGCCAAATGGGCAAACAGTCCAAGATACGCTAGAGGCTGCGTTAGCCGCTTTTGCCACCGTACCTGTCCACACAACCTGCGCGGGTCGCACTGACACTGCCGTGCACGCCGTAGGGCAAGTTGTGCATTTTGATTGCGCGATCGGCCGCACAGAAGAATCCTGGGTGAGGGGTGTAAACGCGCACTTGCCCGAGTCGATTTCAGTGCAGTGGGCGCAAATCGTCAGTGATGATTTTCATGCAAGATTTTCAGCTACAGCGCGCGCTTACACCTACCTGCTTTTAAATAGTCGCGTGCGTCAGCCTCTTTGGGCGGGCAAAGCCGGTTGGGTGTTTCAGCCGCTAGATATTTCGGCGATGACACAAGCCGCACAGTCTTTAGTGGGTGAGCACGACTTCAGTAGTTTTCGGTCATCGCAGTGTCAAGCTAAGTCGCCCATACGTACGATCTCTGAGCTCAACCTTGTGCAACGCGGCAACCTGATTATTGTGTCGCTGCGCGGAAATGCTTTTTTACACCATATGGTTCGTAACATCATGGGCGCCTTGGTTCAAATCGGGCAGGGCAGGGAGCCGATCGAATTCATGGCAAGTTTGTTAGCGTTCAAAGACAGAACAAAAGGCGCACCGACGTTTGCACCCGATGGTTTATATCTCACCGAGGTATCGTACCCAGCGGGTATGCTGGCACTGCGTCAGGGTTTAGGCTTCGGGTTACGCGAACTCGGTCTAGAATAAGGCTCGTAAAGAAAAACACGCAACCTGTTGCGGCTCTTGCCGGCTGTGGCGTTGCGGATTTTGAACAGCAAGCGCGCAAATATATTATTTACGATTTCTATTAACTTCTGGCCATGACCTCAATCCTAAGTTTTACACGCACGCGCATCAAAGTCTGTGGCTTGACACGGTCTCAAGATGTGCGTGCCTGCGCACAAAACGGTGTTGATGCCCTGGGTTTTGTTTTCTATCCGCCGAGCAAGCGTTTTGTAAGCGCCGAACATGCTGCAGAGCTGTGTGCAGAACTGCCGGCATTTATCAGCACAGTCGCGCTATTTGTAAACCCCGAACCCGAGGCTGTTAAAGACGTAATTCACACCTTGCGCCCAAGCTTGTTGCAGTTTCATGGCGACGAAGATCCCGAGTTTTGTGCGTCGTTTGGTGTGTCGTATTTAAAAGCCTTTAGGGTTGGCGGGCCTGGGTTGGATACCGCAGCAAACGTGGCAAAAACCTGTCAAGCCTTTTCGTTGGCAGCTGGTTGGTTGTTTGATAGCTACACGCCGGCTTTTGGCGGTAGTGGCCAAGGGTTTGATCACGCCTTGTTGTCCGCAGTCTCGAGCGCGCACGCGTTGCAGCCTGAGGTTTCGCTTACACACGAACGGTCTCGCCCCATGATTCTTTCAGGGGGCTTAAACGCCCAAAACGCTCGCGCATCGCTGCAAGCCCTGTCCCCTTGGGCCGTCGATGTGAGTAGTGGTGTTGAAGAAAGCCCAGGCATAAAGTCTGCGCAAAAGATCCACGCGTTCGTGCGAGCGGTTCATCTCGTGAGCCCTGGGGTCAGCCTTTGACAGCTTGCATCGAAAACCGATACAATAGTAGTCTTTACAGGCGGTTAGCTCAGCTGGTTAGAGCGCCACGTTGACATCGTGGAGGTCGTTGGTTCGATTCCAATACCGCCTACCAAACTTTTAGCAGGTCAGTCACTAAGCTTTTGGCAATTTTAGTTTGTTCGTGCCAAACAGATGATCCCCTTTATTGGGGATTTTTTTTGGGCTGTAAAATAAAATCACTGTGTAATTAAAAGGTGGATTGACATGGCAAAAAAAGAAGAAATCGATCCAGACACCTTGGCATTGATCGAGTGGTGCACTGAGGTTGAAGGTTTTTTGGTCGCAGCAGGCGCGAGCTTGCGCGAAGCGCAGGGTTACATCGAAGAGCAGGCTGAGTGGTTCACCGATCAGTTTTATGAAGGTTTAACGCCTCAAGAAGCTGCTAAAGCGTCTTTGAACGAGCCTTGAACGCCTAAAAAAAGGCCTCGAGCGCCTCTGTGCGGGTCTGCCGTCCTTGTAATGCTAAAATCTCTGTTGTTTTTAACTGGATTTTGCATGTGATTTGAGAGGCTAGGTGAGAGGAATTTCTTGTCTGAGCGCTAGGCGCAAATACGTCGCCTGTAAAGTCTCCACAAATGATATGTCGGTTCTGCTCAAGTCAACGACACCCAATAATGATCTTTATTACATTGCCAGACGGTTCTCAACGCCAATATCCGGGCCCAGTCACGGTTGCAGATGTGGCGCAATCGATTGGTGCAGGCCTTGCCCGTGCCGCCTTGGGTGGTCGCATCACACGTGGCGAGCAGGCACAACTGGTCGATACCAGCCACCTAATCGAGCAAGACGCTCAGCTTGCGTTAATCACTGGCAAAGATCCTGAAGGTCTTGAGCTGATTCGTCACTCAACGGCACACTTGCTGGCCTATGCGGTCAAAGCTTTGTTTCCGGATGCACAGGTCACGATTGGCCCGGTTATCGAAAATGGCTTTTTTTACGATTTTTCGTACAAACGGCCCTTTACCCCCGAAGACCTCACTGCCATTGAAAAGAAAATGGCTGAGCTCGTAAAAAAAGACGAGTCGGTCACACGCGAAGAGTGGAAGCGCGACGACGCCGTCGCCTTCTTCAAGAGCATCGGCGAACACTACAAAGCCGAAATCATCGGTGCGATCCCTGGTAACGAAACGATTAGCCTTTACCGCGAAGGCGACTTTATCGATTTATGCCGCGGCCCACACGTCCCTAATACCGGCAAACTAAAAGTATTCAAGTTGATGAAGCTGGCCGGTGCCTATTGGCGTGGCGACAGCAACAACGAAATGTTGCAACGTATTTACGGCACGGCTTGGGCGAATAAAGACGACCAAGACGCGCATCTGCATATGCTTGCAGAGGCCGAGCTTCGCGATCACCGCAAAATTGGTCGCGAACTTGACTTGTTTCATTTTCAAGAAGAAGGCCCGGGCCTGATTTTCTGGCATCCAAAGGGTTGGGCAATTTGGCAGCAAGTTGAGCAATACATGCGTAACGTGTATCGCGACAACGGCTACCAAGAGGTCAAAGCACCCCAAATTCTTGATATCTCGCTCTGGAAAAAAACTGGCCATTGGGACAACTACCGTGAAAATATGTTCACGACAGAATCCGAAAGCCGTACTTATGGTTTGAAGCCCATGAACTGCCCTGGGCACGTTCAAATCTTTAATTCAAGTTTGCATTCTTATCGCGATTTACCGCTGCGCTACGGCGAGTTCGGCCAATGCCATCGTAATGAGCCCTCGGGTTCGTTGCACGGCATGATGCGTGTGCGCGGTTTTACGCAAGACGACGGCCACATCTTTTGTACCGAAGCGCAAATGCAAGACGAGTGCGCAACGTATACGGCGCTCTTGCAAAAGGTCTATGCCGATTTTGGCTTTACCGAGATTTTGTATAAAGTCGCCACGCGGCCCGAAAAGCGCATTGGCAGCGACGAGGTCTGGGATAAGGCCGAAAACGCTTTAATGGAAAGCTTGCGACGCACGGGGTGCGACTTTGAAGTCTCGCCTGGCGAAGGTGCGTTTTATGGCCCCAAGGTTGAATACACCTTAAAAGACGCGATTGGCCGCCATTGGCAATGCGGCACGATTCAGGTTGATTTCTCAATGCCGCAGCGCTTGGGGGCCGAGTTTGTCGATGCCCAAGATCAACGCGTCGCACCCGTCATGCTTCATCGTGCCATTTTGGGCTCATTCGAGCGCTTTATCGGCATGTTGATCGAAAATCACGCGGGTGCCTTGCCGGCTTGGCTAGCCCCTGTACAGGCAGTTGTTTGCTGCATTTCTGAATCAACTGCTGAATATGCAACAGAAATCACACAAAGCCTGAAAAAACAAGGCTTTAGAGTAGAATCTGATTGTCGGGGTGAGAAGATCACCTATAAAATTCGTGAACACAGCATGCAGAAAGTCCCTTATATCCTGGTGGTCGGTGAAAAAGAGCGTCAGGCTGGGGCTGTGGCTGTGCGTAGTCGAGGTGGTCTGGATCTGGGCGTGATGCCCTTTGAACAGTTCACTTCATTGCTAAACGAAGATGTGGCCTTGCGCCGCAATTCTGGCTTACCTGCGCCGCAGGCAGCCTAACCCTCAGGAGTCGTCAACATCGCAACAGAAAAACCCCATCGCATTAACGGTGACATCCGCGTTCCCGACGTGCGTCTACTAGGAATCGAAGGCGAGCAGTTAGGTATTGTCAATACACTAGAAGCTGTTCGTATGGCAGAAGAAGCGGGCGTCGATTTAGTTGAAATCGCCCCAAATGCTGAACCGCCAGTTTGCCGGTTAATGGATTACGGCAAGTTCAAATACCAAGAACAAAAGCGTTTAGCTGAAGCCCGCGCTAAACAAAAGATCATTCAGGTTAAAGAGGTTAAGTTTAGGCCTGCCACCGACGAAGGTGACTATCAGGTCAAACTGCGCAATCTTAAGCGCTTTCTTGAAGAAGGCGATAAGGCCAAAGTCACGTTGCGGTTTCGTGGCCGTGAAATGGCCCACCAAGAGCTCGGTATGCGCGTCCTTGAGCGTGTGCGTGACGATTTGACTGATATGGCCTCTGTCGAAGCGATGCCTAAACTTGAAGGCCGCCAAATGGTGATGGTCTTGTCGCCGCGTAAAAAAGCACCTGTAG
>Ga0209135_1000054_pt1 | contig 36391 bp, 35 predicted proteins | sample LauGreSBDMM110SD_4_FD_187570 | JGI IMG/M metagenome (GOLD analysis project Ga0209135, IMG submission 187570) | Freshwater lake microbial communities from Lake Michigan, USA - Su13.BD.MM110.SD (SPAdes) (version 3) | ecosystem: Environmental > Aquatic > Freshwater > Lake | place: Lake Michigan... | reverse complement strand
AATTAAAGTTTACGGAATTTCGAACCTCGGCTATGGTGGCTCAACAGTTGCGAGACTGGCATATCCCAGTGCACCTTGGTCTTGGAACTACCGGTGTAGTTGGCACCATTACAGGGCAACTCGGTCCAGGAAAGTCCATTGGCCTTCGAGCCGATATGGATGCACTCCCCCTCACCGAACACAATACTTTTGCGCACGCTTCTCAACATGCCGGTTGTATGCATGCTTGTGGACATGACGGACATACCGCAATGCTTCTTAGCGCAGCCCTATATCTTTCGAAACACCGTCAATTTCAGGGTACTGTTCACCTGATTTTTCAACCAGCTGAGGAGGGCGGTGGCGGAGCTCGAGAAATGATGAAAGATGGTCTTTTTGAACTCTTTCCCTGCGATGCTATCTTTGGTCTACATAATTGGCCCGGCATGCCTGAGGGCCAATTTGGAGTAATTCCAGGCCCCATGATGGCCTCTAGTAATGAATTCAAAATCACGCTCAAAGGTAAAGGCGCGCATGCAGCCCTGCCTCACAATGGCATTGACCCAGTTATAGCCACTAGTCATCTGGTCTGTGCACTCCAAAGCATTATTACTCGTAATAAAAAGCCTATCGACACAGCAGTTCTTTCTATTACACAATTTCATGCTGGGCATGCGACCAACGTTATCCCGGATGATGCCTGGATCAGCGGAACAGTTCGAACCTTTTCAACTGAAGTCCTTGACCTTTTAGAGATTCGCCTACGTGAAGTAGCTCAGTCAATTGCCATGGCATTCTCCTGCCAAGCTGAAGTAGAATTTACCCGCAACTATCCGCCTTTGATTAACCACCCTGTTCAAACGGCCTTTGCACACGAAGTAATGCGTACACATTTTGGTAAAGATTGTGTGAGCGAGCATACTGAACCAACGATGGGTGCTGAAGATTTTGCGTTTATGCTGGAACACGTTCCAGGTTGTTACGCCTTTATCGGCAACGGCGATGGTTCACATCGCTCTACTGGGCACGGCTTGGGGCCATGTCATCTCCATAATCCATCTTATGATTTTAATGACAACCTCTTGCCCATCGGAGCAAGTTACTGGGTTCATCTAGTTCATGATTTCTTAAAAAATTCGTCAAATGCAACTGCTGTAGTTAACGCTTAAGACTTCACCGCTTATTTGATTTGAACTCAATATCACCATAGATCGCCTGAACTTCTGACTTCGTATTATCCGTATCCGTCATCAAACCCAAGGCGATTAATCCACCGGGATTTTCTTCAAACGCTTTTTTAAAGTCCTCTGTAATATTGCGTTGATGATGACGCCAATGCCCAAGATGCTCATTACCGCTATCTACGACGATCATCTTTACTCTGGAGGTATATTTACTGGTCAAAACCTCGTCAATCCGATGATTGCCACCCCAAATATACATGAGGGTCGCATAGGGTAGTTGCTGTCCGCTAATGAGATAGGCCATTTCAAAAGCGATTTGTTCCTTGAGTGATAATTTCGATTTATCTCCGTCAAAACCAAGAACTAATCGAAGAGGCGCATCATCCGAGTGACTCAAACTGTTATCAGCAGAGTCTATAGTTCCTAAAGCTTTCCAACTCCAAGAAAGATTTGTGTAATGTGGTTTTTTAGGCTTTAACCGAAATACCATACCCGATGCACTTTCTTTTGCATCAGCATGCAAAACTATCTTACCTTGATAAGGCTTTAAACGATAACGCGTTTTCTTTTTAGTTGGTAATAATGTCCAAGGATACCAGCCAGAGAACCCTACCTCAGCTAAAGATTCCTCTTCTAAAGGTCTAGCCTGTAATGCTTCAGAAGCGATCATGGACGAATTTTCTTCTATAAGTTGCGCAGTAACCGCTAGATTAGAAAATTTAACAATTTCTGTGGGAGCAGTACCATTTGGAATTTGGTCTGCGACAAGTGGCTCTTTTGGTTGAATGGCGCATGATGATAATAGGCAAACTCCCAAACAGCTAAATATACGTAAAAACCAAGGATTTTTCATCTGACATCCAACTGATGCGGCAATATCGCCCAAACTCGGCCAACTTGTTTCATCTTGCCAGCTTTCATTCCCGCACTCCCGTCAGAACCCCAAAAATAATCTGCTCGAACACCTCCCACAATAGCAGAGCCCGTGTCCTGAGCAAAGACCATCCTTTTAATAGGTTTATTATCATCAGGATCCGTAGTGGACAGAAACATGGGCGCTCCCTTAGGTATAGCCTGCCAATCCACTGCAATACTTCTGCCGGGTGTTAAAGACACGCCAATACTTCCAATCGGGCCATCTTTCAAAGATAATTGATCGCGTAAAATCTTAAAAAAAACGTATCTTGGGTTAGCATCCAAAAGCTCATTAATTCGTTGTGGATTTTTTTTTGCCCATTCACTAATACTCTGCATGCTGGCCTGCTGCGTAGTTAACTCTTTCCGATCAATTAACCACTGGGCAATGGATTGATATCTTTGCTGATTAGTACCCGCAAAACTAAGCCGAAGAATTTGTTGATTTTCTAAGAGGATTCTTCCTGAGCCTTGGATTTGCATCATTGCTGCAGCGACTGGATCCTCTACCCAAACTATCTCTTGTCCATGCAAGGTATTACTATTTAACAGATCTTTTCGCGGTGGTCTCACTATGTTGGGGTTGGACTGCCAGCTTTCTGGAAACCGGTGTAATGGGGTTTGATAAGGCCCCTGCTTCGTCATAGAGCCTTTGAGAGTCGGCTCAAAATACCCAGTGATCAAACCCGTTGGACTACCCACTGCAAATTGTTTATTGTGTTTTGCTTGTGTAATTTCCCATACTTGAAAATACGTCTCAAAATAAGTTCGAATCACTTGGTTATTTTTTAGCGCCTGACTAGAAATACTTTTTGCACGATCACACGCTCCAGTCCATGCTGGACTATTTTGTAATCTACCCAAATATTGACAGCTTTTTAACCATGCTTGCCAGGCATCTTCGAGAGTATCTTCTTGCCAGCCTGGCAAATCTTTCCAACTAACTAAGCGATATTGCGCTGCTGGATATTGCAAAGGCATGATTACTGCAGCAACGGGAGACTCTCTCGTAATCACCACAGGGGTATTTTTAACCGGTCCAAAACACCCTGTCAAAAAAATAAAGAGTGCTCCTAGGAGTAAAATACTTGGAATACTCATGACATGAAAACTCTCAGATCGGTATGCTCTCTAACTTATTTGACGAATACCCCTTACTCATACTTCTGATTGAAGCTGGAGTTGCCCTGCTCATCTTGGTGTGTATCGTAGTTTGGACTATGATGGGCCGCAAAAAATAGGCTTTCATAGAAGTCTGGCATCACTAATGTAAAACTCGGGGGATGGCTAAGGCAAACTCAGGAATCGGCGCTTCAAAAAACTGGGCATCTTCTGAAATACAAAAATAATTACCCTTCATACTCCCTACCGGAGTGGGTATGGTTGCCCAACTGGTGTACTCAAAAGTCTCACCCGAGCGCAATAGTGGTTGCTGCCCAACCACTCCTAAACCTTTGACTTCCTGGGTATGACCCTCACTGTCAGTAATTAACCATTGCCTAGCAACCAACTGAAAAGGTACATCTGAATCATTTTTGATGGATAAATTATAGGCAAAATGGTACTGCCCTAATTCAGGTTTTGATTGTTCTTCCAAATATTGGACTTGAACAGAAATATTAATTGAAAAATTTGTCATAGACTCATTTTGATGCAATTCACAGAAATTGCCAAGTCTCCCATAAATACTAGCGCTAAAATAGCGTCATGAAGAGCAAATTATTACCTGTCATTGCACCATCCATCTTGGCTGCCGACTTTGCCCGTCTGGGGCAAGAAGTTGAGGCTGTCCTATTGGCTGGAGCAGACTGGATACATTTTGATGTCATGGATAATCACTTTGTACCGAATTTAACGATTGGGCCTCTCGTTTGTGAAGCCATTCGACCCTATGCCCAAAAGAATCAACAACCTGCCTGCATCGATGTCCATCTCATGGTCGAACCAGTTGATCGGATCATCCCTGATTTCGCTAAGGCAGGTGCTAACTTAATTAGTTTTCACCCAGAGGCAAGTACTCATATCGATCGAACTCTGCGATTAATCAAAGATCAAGGTTGCCAGACTGGCCTCGTCTTTAATCCAGCAACACCCCTCAATTATTTAGATTTTGTTCTCGAGCAATTAGATCTTGTGCTAGTTATGTCGGTCAATCCGGGTTTTGGTGGGCAACAATTTCTACCAAGTAGTCTTTTAAAAATCGCTGCTATTCGCGCGAAGCTAGATGCTTTTGAGCGGGAAACAGGTAAGCAAATTCGACTGGAAGTTGATGGTGGAATCAATCCGGATAATATTGCCAAAATTTATCAAGCTGGAGCTGACACCTTTGTCGCAGGCTCGGCAATTTTTAGCAAGCCGCCATACGATCAGGCGATCTTACAAATGCGCCAAGCCCTCTTAGAAATGAAACAATGACTCCCCTTGAATTCGAAAAGCTTGCCAAAGAAGGCTATAACCGTATTCCAATCATTCTGGAAACTCTAGCGGATCTAGAAACGCCCCTATCTCTTTATATGAAACTGACTCAACATGAGGGCAGTCAAAATACTTTTTTACTCGAGTCCGTAGTCGGTGGTGAGCGCTTTGGGCGTTATTCAATTATTGGTCTTCCCGCTAAGACGCTTGTCCGTATTGTGGGTACCCCAGACGCACCGAAAAATGAAGTTCTCTTGCAGGGACAAGTGATTGAAACAAACTGTGATAATCCGCTCGATTTCATTGAGGCCTACCTCGCTAGGTTCCGGGCTGCCATTAAGACGGGTCTACCCCGTTTTTGTGGTGGACTAGCGGGCTATTTTGGCTTTGATACGGTTCGTTATATTGAACCGAAATTAGCCCGGTCTACCCCTCAAGATGAACTTCATTTGCCAGATATTCAATTGCTTTTGACTGAAGAGTTAGCGGTAATTGATAACTTGGCAGGTAAGCTTTACCTCATTGTCTATGCCAACCCTGACCAAGATAATGCCTATCAACTTGCAAAACAACGGTTAAGTGTTTTAAGAAGTTATTTAGATAAACCCATCATTTCTCAAAAATCGTTAGCTAGCACGCCGACCCAAGCCGTGCGTCAATTTTCCAAGTCTGCTTTTATGGCATCTGTCCAAAAAACCCAAGAATACATTCTTGCGGGCGATTGTATGCAAGTTGTGATTAGTCAAAGAATTAGCCAACCATTTCAAGACTCGGCTCTGAATCTGTATCGTGCCCTTCGGGCTTTAAACCCCTCACCTTATTTGTATTTTTATGATTTTGGCGATCACCAACTCGTCGGTTCCTCTCCAGAAATTTTAGTTCGCCAAGAAAGCCACCCACAACAAGGAACAAACTCTAGTAAACGAATGGTTACTGTTAGACCACTTGCCGGCACACGGCCGCGCGGCAAAAATCCCGAAGAAGATGCAATTCTTGGTGCAGAACTATTAGCAGACCCAAAAGAAATTGCTGAACATGTCATGCTCATTGATCTAGCTAGAAATGATATCGGCAGAATTGCCAAAATTGGTAGTGTTCAGGTCAAAGAAAAAATGACGATTGAAAAATATTCTCATGTGCAACATATCGTTAGCTCTGTTGAGGGTGAACTCAGAGATGATGTTTCCAATATGGATGTCTTACGCGCCACTTTTCCAGCTGGCACGCTCTCGGGCGCCCCAAAAATCCGCGCGATGGAAATTATCGATGAAATGGAAATCACTAAACGAGGTCCTTACGGTGGCGCCGCTGGTTATCTATCTTTTTCGGGGGATATGGATGTGGCTATCGTCATTCGTACCGGCGTTATTAAGGATGGCTGGGTGCACTCCCAAGCTGGCGCAGGGATTGTTGCAGACTCTCATCCAGAGGCTGAATATTTAGAAACAGAGGCGAAAGCGCGAGCTGTTTTACGGGCAGCTGAAATGGTTCAAGGAGGCCTTGATGCTCCTAATGATTGATAATTATGATTCATTTACGTACAACCTCGTGCAATACTTTGGTGAACTGGGTGTGCATGTAAAAGTCGCGCGGAATGATGAAATCACACTCCCGGAAATAGCAACTCTTGCGCCCAAATATATTTGTATTTCACCAGGGCCATGTAGCCCGACAGAAGCGGGTATTTCAGTAGCGACAATCCAATATTTTGCTGGAAAAATTCCTCTTCTCGGAGTTTGTCTAGGACATCAATCCATAGGTCAAGCCTTTGGCGGGAACATCATTCGCGCTAAACGGGTGATGCATGGCAAAGTCGATACGATCGAGCATACTGGTCAGGGTGTTTTTACAAAATTACCCTCCACGTTTGAGGTGACAAGGTATCATTCGCTTGCAATTGAGCAAGCTAGCCTACCAGACTGCCTAGAAATTACGGCATCAACGAGTGATGGGGAAATTATGGGCATACGGCATAAGCAATTTGCTATTGAGGGTGTTCAGTTTCATCCTGAATCGATTCTCTCGGAATATGGCCATGAACTCTTAAATAACTTTTTAAATCAAACCATCTAATCGATCTTTACTATGGCCATCTCCTATCAAGAAGCACTCCTTCGTTGTATTGAACATCGTGAAATCTTTCATGATGAGATGCTCGATTTAATGCGCTCCATCATGCGCGGCGACTTATCGCCAACCGTGACTGCAGCTCTTCTTGTTGGTCTTCGAACTAAAAAAGAAACGATCGGTGAAATTACTGCCGCTGCCATTGTCATGCGCGAGTTTGCTAATCCTGTGAGCGTTATGAATGATACGAATTTTGTGGATATTGTCGGTACCGGTGGGGATGGCTCACATAGTTTTAATATCTCTACTACGGCGATGTTTGTGGTAGCTGCAGCTGGCGCAAAAGTCGCCAAACATGGCAATCGGGGAGTCAGCAGTAAATCAGGGAGTGCTGACGTTCTGGAGTCACTCGGAGTCAGAATAGACCTACAAGCCGAGGCTATCAGTCAATGTATTACCACTACGGGTATGGGATTTATGTTTGCCCCCAATCATCACCCGGCCATGAAAAACGTCGCGCCAGTCCGAAAAGAACTAGGTATTCGTACGATTTTTAATATTCTTGGACCGCTGACAAATCCAGCGAATGCTCCACACATGTTAATGGGCGTGTTTCATCCAGATTTAGTAGGTATTCAGGCTAGAGTATTACATCGCCTGGGTATGAAACACGCTTTGGTAGTCTTTGGCAAAGATGGTATTGACGAAATTTCTCTGGGGGCGGCAACTCTCGTTGGGGAAGTTCGAAACGGCGAGGTTCTAGAATACGAAATACATCCTGAAGATTACGGTTTCGCAATGGTGAGTAGCCGAGCTTTTAAAGTTGATAGTCCTGAAGAGTCCAAAGCGGTTATGCTCAATGTCCTTAACAATGTCCCCGGCCCCGCCCACGATATCGTCTGTCTCAACGCTGGCGCAGCCCTTTATGCCGCCGACCTAGCTAGCTCAATTCAAGAGGGAATTACGCTGGCTAAAGCAGCCATTACCTCTGGCGCCGCAAAAAATAAACTCGAACTCTTTGTAAAAACCACGCAAGCACTTGCTCATCACTAACTATGTCTGATATTTTAGAACGGATCCTCGTCACGAAGCGGCATGAAGTGACTGCCGCGAAAAAAGTGATTTCGCAAAGCACGCTCGAAATACTTGCGAAAGAAAGTCTCACCGATCAAATAGTCAAGCCACGCGGCTTTTTTCAGGCAATTGAACAACAAATTGCGCTCGGTAAATCCGGCGTTATTGCAGAAATTAAACAGGCAAGTCCAAGTCGGGGTATCTTACGTTCGCCATTTTTCCCAGATCAAATTGCTAAAAGCTATGCCAAACACGGTGCGGCTTGTTTGTCGGTCTTAACCGATATGGAATACTTTAAAGGCTGTACAGACTATCTCAAAGAAGCCAGAGCCGCTTGCAGTTTGCCAGTTCTTCGGAAGGATTTTATGCTGGAGCCCTATCAATTTTTCGAAGCGAGAGTGATGGGTGCAGATGCAGTGCTATTAATTATTTCGGCACTCAGTGATAGTGAATTAATGGAGTTTGAAGAGCTTGCACATAGTTTAGGTATGGACGTCTTAGTTGAAGTACATGGTGCACAAGAACTAGAGCGTGCCTTAAAGCTCAAATCCCCACTGCTCGGGATTAATAATCGAGATCTGAAAACCTTTGAAGTAACTTTACAAAATACCATTGACTTATTACCCAGCATTCCTAAAAGTAAACGTATCGTAACGGAGAGTGGCCTATTAGAAAAGGCCGACGTGGAATTAATGCGCTCGCATGATGTCCATGCATTTTTAGTGGGTGAGGCGTTTATGAAAGCGCCGATTCCGGGCTTGGCTTTGGAACAGCTATTTAGTAATTCTTAGACCCTAAGCGACCTGTAGACAACGCCCAACATCTTCAGCGATTGCAAGAGAAGAAGTTAGGCCAGGCGATTCAAAGCCAAACAAGTTGATTAAGCCCTCTAAGCCGTGCTGATCTACAGTATCAATCCGAAAATCTCCTGCGGGTTCGAGTTTGGATGTGATTTTTGCGCGCACTCCGGAATAATCTGGGCTTAATGAAGCGTCGGGTAGCCCAGGCCAATACGACCGAATCGCCGCGTAAAACAACGCGCCACGCAGCGGGTCGACGGTATAGTTAATTTCTGATTCGTCTGTAATGTCTAACCACTCGACATCTGGTCCAAATTTAGCCTGACCACCTAAATCCAGAGTCAGATGTACCCCAAGCCCACCTGGCTCTGGGATGGGGTAAATTAAACGACTAAATGGCGATTTACCCTGAAGGGCAAAATAGTTCCCCTTGGTGAAATATGCTTTGGGGATATGGCTGGGTGGCAAGCCCTCAATACAACTAGCCACCTTCGGCGCACTTAAGCCCGCACTATTAATTAAATATTGTGTTTGAATTTGTAAATTACTATCCCCACCGATATCCAAAATATAACCATTTGCGCCGTCTTGAACTGGTCTTACCCGCAGTAAAGGTGCTTGATAGGCTAGCATTCCACCCGCATCCTCAAAGCCCCCCAATAAGGAGAGCATGTATGCGTGACTATCAATCACACCAGTACTTTTAGAATGAATCGCTTCGACGCAGCGTAATGCAGGCTCCAAGGCTTTAACCTCTGACTTGCCTAAGCGAGCCATTTGCGGAACACTATTATTCATTGCGCGGGTCCAAATTGCCTCTAAATCTTGCAATTGATTAGCCTCACTGGCCACAATGAACTTGCCACAAGGTTGGTAAGGAATGTGGTGACTATCAAGATACGCATACAAAAGACGATTGCCCGGCACGCAAAAGCGGGCTTTTTGAGAGTCTTTTGGGTAGTAAATACCGGCATGAATAACTTCGCTATTTCTGGCGCTAGCAATCGTTCCAAAAGCTTTTTCTCGCTCTAAAAGAATGGTTTCCAGGCCGCTTTTTGCTAATTGCCGAGCAATTGCCAGTCCAATGACGCCAGCGCCAACCACCACACAATCAACTCGATCCAAAGTAGAAACTCTCTAATTAAAAATACGCTAGACGTTAAAGAGGAAATTCATGACATCGCCATCCTTAACAATATATTCTTTCCCCTCCGCACGCATCTTACCCGCCTCTTTAGCGCCGGACTCCCCTTGAAACTGAATAAAGTCTGAAAAGCTAATAGTTTGCGCCCGAATAAAGCCTTTTTCAAAATCTGTATGGATTACGCCAGCTGCTTGCGGGGCCGTATCACCAACGCGTATCGTCCAAGCTCTGACTTCTTTAACGCCGGCCGTAAAGTATGTTTGTAAACCCAATAATTCAAAGCCAGCTCGAATTACTCGGTCTAGACCAGGCTCTTGCATGCCCATGTCTTTTAAAAACGCGTCTTTATCAGCATCCTCTAAATCTGCAATCTCGGCTTCAATCGCAGCGCATACCGCCACAACCGGCGCGCCTTCAAGTGCAGCATGCGCTTTAACTGCCTCTAAGTGGGGATTATTTACGAAGCCCGTATCTAACACATTTGCCACATACATAGCCGGCTTGGCTGTAATTAAACAAAAGGGTTTTATAAGCGCCTGTTCTTCTATCGATAAGCCCATGGACCGCACCGGCTTGGCTTCATTCAAGTGGGCGGCAACCTTCGTTAAAATTGCTAGTAAAGCGGCCGCTTCTTTATCGTTACCCGATTTAGCAGCTTTAGTGTACTTAGTAATCGCCTTATCTACCGAGCTTAAATCGGACAAGGCTAATTCTGTATCAATCACACCAATATCGGAGATGGGATCAACCCGCCCAGCCACGTGAATAACATTGGCATCTTCAAAGCATCGAACCACATGGGTTATAGCGTCAGTCTCGCGGATATTTGCTAAAAACTGATTACCCAAGCCTTCGCCCTTAGACGCTCCGGCTACTAGGCCGGCTATATCCACGAATTCCACAATCGCGGGCACAACCCGCTCAGGTTCAACGATTTGAGCCAGTTCCGAGAGACGAGGATCAGGAACCTCCACTACCCCAACATTCGGCTCAATGGTACAAAATGGATAATTCTCAGCCGCAATACCCGCTTTGGTAAGTGCGTTAAAGAGTGTAGATTTGCCGACGTTAGGCAGGCCGACGATGCCGCATTTTAATGACATAAGCATAATTGTAATAACATCATGGAATGAGTGAACAAGATATGATCGTTTTAGGCGGTGGAATAATAGGTAAAACTGCCGCGCTAGCCCTTGCGCAGAGGGGCTTTAAGGTTCTTCACCTGAGCTTACATTCAAGTACTGAATCTGCTCAGCCAACAGGTGATTTAACACAAAACGCATGGCAAAGCCGGGTTTATGCGCTTTCACCAAGCTCTAAAAAGCTATTTCAGGAGTTACATATTTGGGATGCTTTAACACCAGCCAGAATCCAAAATGTGCAACAAATGTGCATCTACGGCGATAGCGGGAAAAGTGCCGATGCATTGCAATTTTCAGCTTTTGAAGGTGCTGTGCCCCAATTAGCTTGGATTGTTGAATCCGATTTAATTGAAAATGCCCTGCGACTGGCCTGTCAATTTCAACAAAATTTAACGCAAAAAATAATCACTTCTAGCAAGCTTTGCCTCAATGGCCCAGTTCCCATGGTCCAAACGGATATCGGGGATTTTGGTGCAAAATTAATTATTGCGGCCGACGGCTCAAACTCCCCAACTCGGCAAAGCTTAAATATTTCTGTTGAAGAAAAACTCTACGCCCATGAGGCAATTATTGCTAATTTTGCGTGTACACAACCCACCCTCCAAACAGCCCACCAATGGTTTTTACCCGGTGGTGATATCTTAGCCCTCTTACCTTTACCTGATAAAAAAGTATCTCTAGTCTGGTCCTCTAGTCACGCTCAAACCCTTTTAAGCTTAGGTCTTGAGCACCCCAAAGCATTTGCACGAAAAGTAGAAGAGCAAGCTCTTGGCAAGGTGCGTGAAATTGTTGGAGCGCTTAGCTTAATTAATACGCCTAGTTCCTTTTCTCTAAAGCGCCTAGAGGCTAAGCAAGTCATTAGTACCGATCATCCCAAGCACCAAACCTGTGTTGTCCTCATTGGAGATGCTGCGCACGTGATGCACCCTTTAGCAGGTCAAGGCCTCAATATAGGGCTGCGAGATATTGCCGATCTGGTGAACACACTCCAAGAGAAAGAAACTTTTCGAGCGATTAATGATCGGGTATTACTCAGACGCTATGAACGTAAAAGAGCTGGGGATGTACGTGCTATCCTAGAACTTACCCACCATTTGCATCAATTGTTTCTTCGCGCAGATACCCCAACTCAGTGGTTACGTAATCAAGGAATGCGCCTACTCAATCAGCAACCTTTTATAAAAAGGCAATTGATTGCCAAAGCCATGGGTTAAGCACTATGATATTTATTATTTCATTCAAAAATTCACATGAACCCTATTTTTAAATTTTTTATTGGTTGCGTCATTTTTTTATCATCTTCATTGACTTGGAACGCTTTTGCACAATCCCATGAAAAAATCAAAGCCGAACTGCAACGCCAATTTGGCCCACAAATCCAAATCAAAAGTATCTCGCCTGCACCACTACCTGGACTCTTTGAAGTCGTAGCCAATAACTCGGTCATCTATACCGATAGCCAAGCAAAATTCTTATTTCAAGGCAGTATCGTCGACCTCAAAACTGGTAATAACCTCACTGAGATGCGAGAAGAAGAGCTAAACCGAATCAAATTTAGCGACCTTCCAATCCAAGATTCTATTAAAGTAGTTCGGGGTGACGGTTCAAGAAAATTGGCTGTTTTTACCGACCCCAATTGTGGATACTGTAAAAATCTAGAAAAAACCTTCGTCAATATGGATAACGTGACGATCTATAATTTTTTACTTCCGATACTCTCAGCAGACTCAAGCGCTAAATCGAAAGCGATTTGGTGTGCCCAAGACCCTACAAAAACATGGCTTAATTGGATGCTTAATAACCAAAGTCCCCCAAGTAATAAGTCGGACTGTGTCAACCCACTCGATAAAAATCTTGCCTTAGCTAAAAAACTAGGTATTAATGGTACTCCTGCGATATTTTTTATTGATGGTCATCGTATACCAGGCGCAGCTTCCAAAGATGCCATAGAAAAGAAGCTAGCAGAACTCTCTAAAAAATCATAAGTCATTACGCGCGTAATTGAAACCACGAATTACATACTCGATTCATCCTACAGATCCCAAGGGGCATCGCTTTGAGGTTGATCTACTCATTCAAGAACCAGCCTTAAAGGGACAGCTTTTACAATTACCGCGCTGGATACCAGGTAGTTATATGATTCGAGATTTTAGTAAGCATGTCGAATCGATTAAAGCCCATTCTGTTATTTCAAAAAAATTAGGACAAACCATCAACCTTCATCAGGTGGATAATGATACTTGGCAGTTGGCTCCTCATGCCGGACCAGTTCTAGTACAAATTGTGGTTTACGCCTTTGATACTTCGGTAAGAACTGCCTATTTAGATCAATTTAGAGGTTTTTATAACCATAGTAGTCTTTGTCTTCAAGTTCTCGGACAAACTGATCAACCCTGCCAGATCATCATTCATAAACCCACTTGGACTAGTGGCTGGGAAGTGGTTACGACACTACCCAAAAAACAGGTTAACACCCAAGGCTTTGGAACCTATCAAGCAAGTTCTTATGAAGAATTAATTGATCACCCAGTCAGTCTTGGGAAATTTCAGTATGTCAAATGGATCTCTCATCAGATACCACACCTGATGGTTATTCAAGGCGCTACCCAAGTAGTTGATACCAAAAGCTTAAGCGCGAACTTGCAAGCAATTTGTAACGGCCATATTACTTTTTTTGAACCCAAATCATCTCGTGCCCCATTTAATCAATATATCTTCCATGTAAACGCCGTTAGCCAGGGATACGGTGGCTTAGAACATCACAACTCGACGGCTCTGCTATGTAAGCGTTCGGATCTTCCTTATAAAAACTCGCCAGATAGTCCCAGTAAAAATACTGCTTATGAAGATTTTTTAGGACTTTGTAGTCACGAGTATTTTCATGCGTGGTTAGTCAAGCGTATTCAACCTTTGGCATTTCAGCCATATCAACTTGACCGCAAAAATTTTTCGACACTTCTTTGGCTCTTTGAAGGTTTTACTAGTTACTATGATGATCTTTTACTGTTGCGAAGCGCTTGCATTTCTAAAGAACACTACTTAAATCGTCTCTTAAGAACAGTCAATCAAATTCAAAAAAATCCAGGTCGACATAAACAAAGCGTGTCTGATAGCTCATTTGATGCTTGGACTAAATACTATCAAATGGATGCCAATACTCCAAATGCCGTAGTTAGCTACTATGCAAAAGGCTCATTAATTGCCTTTGCACTAGACTTGTTAATTCGGGAAGCAACGCAGCATGTGAAGTCTTTAGACGACGTTCTGCGTCTTTTGTGGCAAAGACACGGCTCCTTTAAACACACTCCTGGATTAGGTCTTTCTGAGCATGATTTCGAAGGCGCTGTACTCACAGTTACCGGGGTATCATTCAAGGATAAATGGCAAAACTTTGCGCTCAACTATATCAAAGGAACTGCTGACATTCCGGTCATCGAATTACTTGCCTCACAAGGCATCCGGACCACGAAAAAACATCTTTCAATAGCCGAACAAATAGTTAGCCAGTTAGGTGTGCGTACGGCCAATCAAGATGGTTGGTTGAAAATTACTCAGGTTCTTGATCATGCCCTTGCACAGCAAGCCGGCTTAGCACCAGATGATGTCATCGTCAGTCTTAACCAAGAGCGCGTTACACCTGCTAACTGGCTTAAATTACTCGAGCAATTTTCTACCCAGCCTTTAAAAATTCTGGCCTTTAGGTCTGATCAGCTAAAAACTTTCTATATTCCAAATCGGATCAAACCGATTGCTGAATATGTTTTACAAGTACCTTAAAGCTTTATAGAGTCATGAATCTGCAAGCGCAGGTTTTTTTTAACCGACTCCCAAAAGACTATCAAGCACTTCTCAACGACTTGCTCGGTGAGCCAGCCTTTATTGATTTACTTACATCATTAGCAAGTCAAGAAGCCCAAGCTCGAGAACTTGAGACACCAATCTTTCCTACCCATTCAGACGTATTTAAGGCTCTTTTCTTAACGCCCGTTCGAAATATTCGTGTGATATTGATTGGTCAGGACCCCTATCACACCCCAGGACTTGCACACGGCTTAGCATTTTCGATACCCCACGAAATTCCCATGCAGTCAAAACTCTTTCCAAGCTCTTTGCGCAACATCAATAAAGCCCTGATCTTCGATGGCTTTAGAGCGCTATCACATGGCAATCTATCCCATTGGGCAAACCAAGGCGTACTTCTACTGAATACCTGTCTCACTGTCCCAATGGGAATACCCCATGCACACCGAAATTGGGGCTGGGCACAATTGACCGATATCTTATTGAATCGGATAGCGATGCGATTACCCCATCTTGTTTGGCTTTTATGGGGTAGTGCTGCGCAACAAAAAGAGTCTATTGCAAATAATTGCCAAGGACATTTAATCTTAAAGGCGTCTCATCCATCAGGTCTTGGTGTCTATCAAACTAAGACGCCATTTTTGAGTAAGGGTGGACTGATCGGTTGTGGCCACTTTAAAAAAACAAATACATGGCTGATTCAGCAGAATCTAGATCCGATTCGTTGGTGATCTATTTTTCAGGTACCTCAATAATCACAGAGAACTGCAGGTAGCCCCCCAATTTTAAGGCTTTAAATTGGGGGGCTAAAAGTGGTAAAAAATAATCTAAATAGTATGCCAATATTGCATAAAATTGGAAGTTTTTTATAGCTGAGGAGGATAAATATGAGTTGAGGGGAGTAGCTAGATACCCTTAGAGTCTTAGTTTAGGGAATATTTTTCAAGTCTAGTTGTAAAACTATATTGTCCTTAGATGAACGCTTATTTTCTTGGTGGCATATCCTGCATCAGCTTAAAACAGAAATTTTAGATCAGACTCTTTATAATCTCGAATATGCAACTGCTTACATTAGGGATTAATCACCATACTGCCCCAATTGGGTTACGGGAACGTGTTGCTTTTGCTCCCGAAATGATCTCATCAGCCCTAGATGATTTTCAAAAGTTTCTATCTGGTGTCGGTGCCTTTGGGAATACCGAAGCCACTATCTTGTCGACCTGTAACCGGACTGAAATTTATTGTGCAACAAACTCTACTGAAAATCATTTGCGGGATGTATCAATTGACTGGTTTACTAAAACGCAAGGCTTAACTCCTGATTTAATTAGTCCACACATGTATGCCCACCCACAATCGCAGGCCGTAAGGCATGCTTTTCGAGTTGCTAGTGGGCTTGATTCGATGGTCTTGGGTGAAACCCAAATTTTGGGACAAATGAAAGAGGCGGTTCGCTGTGCCGGCGAGGTAGGGTCTTTGGGTACCTATCTCAACCAACTTTTTCAAAAATCATTTGCTGTTGCAAAAGAAGTTCGAGCGACCACCGCAATTGGTTCAAGCTCCATCTCCATGGCTGCTGCCTCTGTTCGTTTAGCAGAACGGGTTTTTGGTGAAATTGCAGATCAGAAAGTCCTCTTTATTGGCGCTGGCGAAATGATCGAGCTGTGTTCCGTTCATTTCGCTGCAAAACATCCCCTTCTTGTAGGGATCACCAATCGCACTTTGGAGCGAGGCCAAGAATTAGCGAACTCCCTCTCAGGTCAAGGATTAAATACCCAAACGTTTCGATTGGCGGATCTTCCCCAGCGCATTGCAGACTTTGATATTGTGGTCTCGTGTACAGCTAGCTCTCTTCCGATCATTGGCCTTGGAATGATTGAAAATGCTGTGAAATTACGCAAACGCAAACCGATCGTGATGATTGATTTAGCAGTCCCTAGAGATATTGAAGCAGAAATAGCCAAGCTCAATGATGTTTATCTATACACGATTGACAATTTAGGTGAAATGGTTCAATTGGGATTAAATGAACGCCGCGCTGCCGTTGGACAAGCTGAAGCAATTATCGAAACGCGTGTTGATCACTTTATGAACTGGATGAAAACGCGTGATACGGTCCCACTTATTTTGCAACTTAAAAATCATAGTGAACAATTACAAATACAAGAACTAGAAAAAGCTAAAAAACGTTTATCTAGGGGGGATCCAATTCAAGATGTACTAGAAGGTTTAGCTAATGGCTTAACAAATAAATTTTTACACGGTCCGCTACACGGCTTGGCTCACCTTCAAGGTAATGATCGACAAGTACTGATTGATCTTTTACCTGAATTATTTCGCCTTAATCAATCCGACACCCCTGAAAAAAAATGAAGCCTAGTATGCAATCAAAGCTCGAGCACTTACAAGCTCGGCTCACTGAATTGAACTCCTTGATGTCACATGAGGATGTTACACAGAATATGGATCAGTTCCGTAAATATTCTAAAGAGCATGCAGAAATTTCTCCAGTTGTTGCTAAATTTGCTCAGTATCAATCTGCTCAAGAAGATGAGTTAGCCGCAATAGAAATGCGCCAAGATATTGAATCACGCGTATTTGCTGAAGAAGAAATCAAACTAGCACGAGAACGGATGGTCAATTTAGGTGAGGAGTTACAAAAATTGCTCCTCCCAAAAGATCCGAATGATGATAAAAATATTTTTATAGAAATTCGTGCAGGTACAGGTGGTGACGAAAGTGCTTTATTTTCCGCAGATCTCCTGCGGATGTATATCCGTTACGCCGAACGACAAAGATGGAAAACTGAAATCATTAGCGCGAGTGAATCTGATCTGGGTGGTTATAAAGAGGTCATTCTGCGATTAGAAGGTGAGCAAGTCTACTCAAAACTCAAATTTGAGTCTGGTGGTCATCGAGTCCAACGTGTTCCACAAACGGAAACCCAAGGACGTATCCATACTTCGGCTTGTACAGTAGCTGTTTTAGCTGAGGCAGATGAAATTGAAGCGGTTCAAATTAATCCGAGTGAGTTACGGATAGACACGTTCAGAGCTTCTGGGGCTGGCGGTCAACATATTAATAAAACCGACTCTGCCGTTCGTATTACCCACCTGCCCACTGGTATTGTTGTCGAATGTCAAGACGACCGAAGTCAACATCGCAATAAAGATCAAGCCATGAAAGTTTTAGTTTCCAGAATTATGGATGCGCGTACGCGCGCTCAACATCAAAAAGAAGCGCAAGAGAGAAAAAGTCTGATCGGTTCCGGTGACCGAAGTGATCGGATCAGAACATATAACTTTCCACAGGGCCGCATCTCCGATCACCGTATTAACCTCACCTTGTATAAGATTGATGCCATGATGGATGGTGATATTTCTGAATTATTAGGTGCCTTATCTTCAGAACACCAAGCAGAACTATTGGCTAGCCTAGGAGATACTTAAGGCAATCCTTAACATCTACTAACTAATTCATTTTATTTCTAGTGCCAACTGTTCAAAGTCTTTTAGCAAATTGTGCCATCGAGTCTGTTGATGCGCGTATTCTCCTTAGTTATCTTTGCTCGACCCATCTTGGCTGGCCTAGAACGTATTTAATTACCCACAATATGGATGAATTACCAACTGCACTCATTGAGCATTGGCATGAACTACTTCAAAAACGCTTACTTGGACTCCCTGTGGCTTACCTAATCGGAAAAAAAAGTTTTCATGATATTGAATTGCAAGTAAATGCGCATGTCTTAATTCCAAGACCTGAAACAGAACTTCTTGTTGAGTTTGCAATTAGTCATATTGAATCTATTTTCAATTCACCAAATTCTGTTTTTTCTCCAGCAAGCCCTATGCAATGCCTAGATTTAGGTACGGGTAGTGGGGCAATTATCTTAGCACTTGCCAGCTATTTTAAAAAAATTCCTGATGTATTCCCTTGCCTCAATTTCTTCGCTTCCGATATTAGTCTCCAAGCAATCGATCTTGCCAAGCTAAACTCTAAAGAGTTAGATTTACATAAAAATATTACGTTTTTTAAAAGTAATTGGTTTTCGAATTTTCCTAATCATTTATCGTTTGATTTAGTACTCAGTAACCCGCCCTATATCGCTAGTGATGATGCTCATTTATCCCATGGGGATTTACGATTTGAGCCAAAAGAGGCTTTAACTGATGGTTTTGATGGTTTAAATGCGTATCGGCTGATCTTGAAATCCTTGAGTCATTATTTAAATTCCGGCGCGATTGTAGTATTTGAACATGGCTTTGAACAGGCTGTAGCTATTCAATGCCTATTACAAGATCATGATTTTATTGGAGTTTTAACAAAAAAAGATTTTTCCGGTTCAAACCGAATTACCTTTGCCCAAAGCAAGTAAAATAAGCTATTGTTATCGATTGGAGAGTTATATGAACACACAAGAACGTATCAAAGAAATTGTTACGAGTCATCCCGTGGTTTTATTTATGAAGGGTACTCCTCAATTTCCTCAATGTGGTTTTTCTGGGCGTGCTATCCAAATATTGAATGCTTGCGGAGTCAGTGAGCCGTTTACTGTAAACGTACTTGCTGATGAAGGTATTCGGCAGGGCATTAAGGAATATGCCAACTGGCCTACGATCCCCCAGTTGTATGTCAATGGAGAATTTATTGGTGGCTCAGATATCATGACTGAAATGTTTGAGAGTGGAGAACTTAAGGAAGTTTTTCCTGCCTAAAGTCTTTTCTGCTTAAAGTCTTACCTGCGTAATTCGTATCTTTCAACTGCATTCTACAGTCCTTCTCTAGAGTTTATACTTGCTGATAGCTAATAAAATTTTATGAAGGCTTTCACTGCAGACATAAAAAAACCCCTATTCATTATCGAATAGGGGTTTTATAAATCAAATACTATTTATCGACGAGTTGTGCGCGTTGTTTTAGCCGCTGTCTTTTTTACAGTTGCAACTTGGCCTTTAATAGTTTCTACAGCTTGCTCAGTCGTTTTTTCTAAATTAGTAGCTACTTCTTTCAAAGTGGCTTGCATTTGGTCCACCCCTTGTAAAGTTGTATCCAGTGAAGTTTTCATGGCATTTACGAACGCCTCTGATCCAGCAGGTGCATTTGCTGAGATAGAGTCGATCCACTCTTTCATACTTGATTTCATTTGCTCAACGCTGACTTCTGCCAATTTAGCGAACTCATCTGTTGCTTCACGAATCACTTCAGATACAGCTTGCTGATGAGCAGTTAACTTGTTTGTAATGCCTTCCATTTTGCCATCTTGAGCCATCGCCATAAAAGCCTGTGCATCTTTAACAGCCATCACACTTTGCATTGTTCCACTTACATCATCTAACAGGGACTTGCTTGTATCAAAGCTGATTTCAGCTAATTTTGTTGAACGGCCCATTGTTTTTTCTGTGAGGGCGATAATGCTTTGTAAATTTTTGCTATTGAAGTCGTTAAACTTTGCAGTTATTTGTTCGTATGTCATATAAGATCCTTTGAGTAAAGAGTTAAATTTGTTGCACTGCATCAAATTTACACGACCCGAACTCAAATAGCAAGAACTTTTTGTTGCAATGCAACATATATATTTTTTAATAGCGCTCTACACGTTGAATAGGACATACTAGAGCAACGCGTTTTTATAAATAAATTACAATAGATTCAATAGCTTATACATTTTTCCGTATTTGAAGCCTCTCTCAAGCGCCGTATAGAATACAAAAAAATCCAGCCAATAAGGCTGGATTTTCCAATCCGTCTAACTAGCGTTCGCTCAATGCATCTTTAACCCGAGCATCTCTCTAGCCTCAACAGATGAGGCTAATTGCCCGCCTAACTCTTTGAGAATACCTTTAGCCTTTAAAACTAACTCGGCATTGCTTTTACACAAAACACCCTTCTCCAAATAAATATTATCTTCCATACCAACACGGACATGTCCACCGAATAAATAAGCGGCTGCAACAATTGGGAACTCGGCCCTCGAAATTCCAAATGCGGCCCATTTAGCACCTGCTGGCAATTGACTACGCATAAATAATAAGGTGGCTGGATCCGTATTAAACCCGTATTTCACGCCCATCACAAAAGTGTAGAGGCCTGGACCTTCTAAGCTACCATCGGCAATCATATCTCTCGCTAAATTTAAATCGCCGGTATCGAAAATTTCTAATTCGGGCATAACACCAGCGTCACGAATAACCTTGGCCATTTTTCTACAATTAACAGGGGTGTTCATCACCACATCAGGCCCTGAGTTCATTGTATTCAGATCTAAAGAGCAAATATCTGGTTTTAATTTAGCAATGTGCTCAACACGCTTTAAAGGGTGACATAAGGTTGTGCCTGTTGTAAAAATTTTAGGCTCATCTTCAGATGGTACAAACCGACCGCCTGGTCCTGTTGTTAAATTGATAATCAATTGCTTATTTTGTTTTTTTATTAAATCAATTGTCTCTGCATAATGCTCAACTTCCATTGATGGTTTACCATCGGGGTGACGAACATGGATATGCGCTACTGCAGCCCCTGCTTCTGCAGCCTCTAAAGCAGCATTGGCAATTTGCTCGGGTGTAATTGGCAAATAAGGCGTCATTTCAGGTTTTGTTAAATTTCCTGTAATTGCACAGGTCAGAATGGTTTTACTCATGATAATTGTCCTTTTATTAATGGTTTTTAAGTTATTGTTAATACATGCAAAAAATGAAATCTTTAGATAATTTGTCTAATACCTCCAAAGAAACTGTAGCGCGTTTGCTCGATGTTGCGGAAATTTTGTTTTCTGATTTGGGTTATGCGGGCACGACTGTACGAGATATTGCGGCCAAATCGCAAATCAATCAGGCCTTGATTAATTATCATTTTAAAAATAAGCGTGGCCTTTTCATGGCTATTTTTGAGCGACGCGGAAAAGTTTTGTTTGAAGAGCGATTGATGCTGTTGAGCCAGGCGCGAAATAAAGCTGGCAGTAAGCCGATTCCACTGCGAGACTTGCTCTATGCTTTTATCTACCCCCCTTTGCGGATCGCTGGAGAGAGTTCTGGCGGAAGAGCCTTTGTTAAATTGCAAGCACGCCTGCACAACGAACCAAAAGAAATTGAACAAGAGTTGCGCTCGGAATATTACAACAAAGTTAGTTTTCAATTTGTCGATGAACTCCACTTGACCGTTCCTCAATTGTCTATAGAGTCGATTGCTTGGCGCTTGGTTTTTGTCATGGGACTTTATATCTATATCGCCTCGAATACAGGTAGGCTTGAGGTCATCTCGCGCGGAAGATGTATTGGTAGCGATTGGGAGCAAGCTTTGCTCGAAATGCTGGACTTTTGCGAACATGGCTTTTTAGCTCCTATCACTCCGGCTTCGCCTTCGTATCTATGACGATCTTATTCCATCGCTTGAGCTCACTCGAAATATAACTGGATGTTTGAGCCATACTGCCTCCTACGGGAATCAACCCAACTGCATTTAATTTTTCTTTAGTCTCCGGCTCAGCAAGAGTCTTTTGGATTGCGCTATTCATTTGTTGCGTAATCTCTGATGACGTCCCCATGGGGGCAAATACCGCAACCCATGTGTAATCTTGGATCTGTGGATAACCTAATTCCATTAATGTTGGTACTTCTGGTAATTCCGGTAATCTTTCAGTACTCGATACGCCAAGAATACGTACCTTTCCTTGCTTATGGAATTGGAAGATTCCAGCTACTGCAGTACATCCGATCGGAGTCTCTCCACCGACTACCGCGATAGAGGCTGGACCTGCTCCACGATACGGAATATGAGTAACATCACTTTTCCAAATTACATGGAATAGATTCTCACACGTGAGGTGCGGTGTTGTGCCAGTGCCGGGGGATGAGTACGCCATTTTTTCTTTTGTGACCATCATTTTTAAATCTGCCAAATTTTTTGCGGGCACTTTATCGTTTACCGATACAACATTTGGCTGAGTAGCTATAACAATGACTGGTATAAAGTCTTTACTCGGGTTATAGCCAGCTTTTTCACCGTACAAGGAGGGATTAACAGCATACGCTGAAGAAGTTAAAAGAAAAGTGTAGCCATCACTTGGTGCTTTAGCAATTAACTGTGCCGCCACATTACCGCCCGCGCCAGCTTTATTATCAATAATGACGGATTGCTTTAATGTCTCACTTAAACGCGCTCCTACGATCCGCGCAGCAATGTCGACTGGCCCACCTGGGGCAAATGAAACCACAAACTTAACGGGCTTATCAGGATATGCAGCATATGCTAAAGACCCTAAGAAATGAATCCCCAATAGAAAATGCAGAGCCAACTTCCTTGCTTGAATTTTGAAGCTGTGTTTTTTGTTGCTACTTAAATCTCTTTGCATGATTCTCCTGACACATCTTAAAACCAATCAAGGCCAACTATATATTGGCCTTGATTGGAACAAACTCACTTAATTGCTAATGGATTCGTTGGTGAGCCTACGGCACCAGTAATTGGTAGAGCAGGTGCTACAAACATAAATTCATATTTTCCATCCGCCGCACAATCATCCGCCAAGTCTTTGAGATAGAAAATTTCACCCATCGTCATTCCCATAATAGGAATCGTGATCCAATGCCAAGGCTGATTAATCCCTGCCTCCGATTCGTTGGGCCTTACTTCACAACCCCAAGTATCAGATGCTAAAGCGGCTAATTGTGTTTTTTGAATCCATTCCAATGTTTCAAATGCAAATCCAGGAGCATCTCCGCCTGGATAGCCATCCCAACTACCGACCCGTAATTTATCTTCCATTTGACCTGTTCGGACAATAATATAATCACCACGACGCAGTTCAACACCTTGTTTTTTAGCTGTCTCATCTAAATCGTCACAGGTAATACCGTAGCCATCGGGCAGTGTATCTAACCCCTTGTATCTTGCCACATCTAATAAAACACCACGTCCTACCATCTTATTTTTGGTTTTCTCAATACCACACTTAGCAGCACCCGCAGAGGACACTTCTCTACAGTCAAAGCCGTTGTACATGTAGTTATCAAAGAATACGTGACCTAAACCATCCCACTGTGTTCCACACTGCAAGGGCATCACAATCATGTCATCTGCTGCCCGTATGCCACGCTTATCAAGTACTCCTGAGTAGGCATCTGTACCAGTTCGTATCATCGTATGAACTGGATTGATTCGCCCCATAGCAGGATATTTGGACTTTGCTCCCTGTGGCCCTGAAGCATCGTAATTTAAAGCTAATGAAATCACCTTGCCTTTTTTTACAAGTTGGGCTGCTGCAACGATATCTTCAGGATTCGTAAAATTTAAAGTACCAATCTCATCCTCCGCACCCCATTTACCCCAGTTTTTATATTTGGCTGCGGCCGCATCTAGATCGCCACGATTTAATTTTTTAGTCATTGAGTATCTCCATTAATAAATGATAATTTAAACATATGTTTAAATTATCATTTATTAAGAAGATTGTCAATCAAAGGCACCAATCTATGCATAGATATACATACTTTTTGGTCATTTTAAGTAATTGAACCCGCGTTATATTCAATATGAGCTGGTTTTAATCCTTGGGAATACCTTTCATATCCTGCTTGATATGCTCGCTCTACATTTTTGGTAAAAACATCTGGTTTATATAAAATAGATGTAGTTCAGTTGTGACTTAACTTTTCTCTCACTTGTCTAAGCCGAACAAGATTCGTAGCTAGCGCTATGGCTAATTCCTCATATTCCTTTGGACTTTAAGTGATCAGTTCTGGTAATGACAACGTGGTCAAAATTCTTGCTGCCATCCTAACAGAGAACTTACTGAACCAAATACTGTGTTATCAATGGGAAGATTAAAGAAGCTTGGTGCCCCATGTCCGACTCGAACAGACCACCTACTGATTACAAATCAGTTGCTCTACCAGATGAGCTAATGGGGCGTTAAGGTATTATTTTAAACTATTTGATTAGCTTCAGATGACTTTTTACTTTACTTGTGGCTGAATCACTACTGAGATGCAAAGACTTCTGAGAAGAGGGTTTACTTTCTATTAGGTTGACTGGAAAACTCATTCCTTGACTATTTTCTCGGGAGTAAATTGCCATTACATGTGAAGTAGGAATCCATATCTCTCGAGATACGCCGTTAAATCTTGCTTTAAAGCTAATAAGTTCATTATCAATTTTCAATTCTTGGCAAGCAGTAGGGCTTATATTTAATACAATTTCACCTTTATTGACATACTCCATGGGAACTTGCACCAACTCGTCTACAAATACAGAAAGATAGGGGGTGAATTGAAAATCGACGCACCACTGGTACAAAGCCCTTATTAAATAGGGCTTTGTGCTTGGAAAGGCATCCTTCTTGGCATCTTCGCCATGACTTGTGGACATTTATCTTCTCATGACTTTTTCAGATGGCGTGAGTGCTTCAATGTAGGCGGGTCGACTAAATATTCGCTCGGCATACTTTAAAAGTGGGGCAGCGTTTCTAGAAAGGTCGATGCCATAATGCTCTAGTCTCCACAAAAGAGGAGCAATGGCGACATCTAGCATCGAGAACTCTTCACCCAACATGTATTTGTTTTTAACAAATACGGGGGCAAGTTGAGTCAGTCGATCACGAATAGACAGTCTAGCTTTATCTAGAACAGGGGTTGCGCTTTTATTTTTTTCATTTTCAAGAACATTCACATGTACAAATAATTCTTTTTCAAAATTGAATAAGAATAGTCTTGCTCTTGCCCGTGCAACAGGGTCTGGCGGCATTAATTGCGGATGTGGAAAACGCTCGTCAATATACTCATTGATAATATTAGACTCATACAAAATCAAATCACGCTCGACTAAAATGGGAACCTGTCCATAAGGATTCATTACCGAAATGTCTTCAGGCTTATTAAATAAGTCGACATCGCGAATCTCAAAATCCATGCCTTTTTCAAATAACACTAAACGGCAACGTTGTGAAAATGGGCAATTAGTGCCCGAATAAAGTACCATCATTGGGAAACTTCCTTTTCAACCATAAAAATAAAAGGCAGACGACCTTCGCCATCTGCCTAGAGATACCTCAAAAAGTATTAATGAATACTTTTCCAGTAAGCCTTGTTTAATCGCCAAGCAAATATTGTAAAAATAGCCAAAAATATTAACACAATTACACCAAGACGCTTACGTTCTAATTGTACAGGTTCACCCATCCAAGACATGAAAGCTACCAAATCACCCATTTGATCGTCAAATTCTTGTTGCTTCATTAGCCCTGGAGTTAACTGTTCAAAGCCCACGAAACGATGCTCCGTTCCAGCATGGTGAGCATCTTTGACATCTTCAAATTTAGCCACTCTTTGGCCTTGAAGCTCCCACAATACATGCGGCATACCCACGTTTTTGTACACCAAATTATTCCAACCAGTTGGGCGATTTTCATCGACATAGAAGGTTCTTAAATAAGTGTAAATCCAGTCAGGCCCTCTCGAACGAGATTCCACAGAAAGATCCGGTGGGGCTTTTCCAAACCATTCTTTTGACTCTTTTTCAGACATAGCAACCTTCATCAGATCGCCGACTTTTTCACCAGTAAATAACAGATTTTGTTTAATTTGTTCATCTGTTAAGCCAATGTCTCGTAAACGGTTATATCGCATGCTCACAGCGCCATGGCAATTCATGCAATAGTTCACAAACAGCTTTGCTCCATTTTGAAGCGCTGACATATTGTTTAACCGATTTGGAGCTTTGTCGAGTGGGTGCTCACCCTCACTAGCAAAAGATTGAACAGTTATGAAAGACAAGCTTAGAACTAGTGTGAAGGCCGCTAGTAAGCGTGTTGGTTGTAATACGTTGAATATTTTCATTTCAGTTAACCTTAATGCGCTGCAAATGTAACACGCTTGGGTACAGGTTTAAATTCGCCTAACTTGCTCCAATATGGCATAGCCAAGAAAAAACCAAAATAGAACAATGTACAAACCTGGGAAATCTTCTCTGCAATTGGCGATGGCGGCTTAATACCTAAGTACCCTAGAATCACAAAGCAAACCACAAAAACGGCATAGATATACTTGTGAAATGCTGGGCGATAGCGAATTGATTTGACTTGAGAGTTATCTAGCCAAGGTAGGAAAAAGATGATGACAACTGATCCACCCATCACTAAAACACCAAAGAATTTTGCATCAAAAGAATAAAATGCAACGGCTAGAACTGCCAAGATGGCAAGGAACAAACCTTTAATTTTTAAAGGTGCACCCCTTGAAGCTAGCCAAAAGATGCTGGCAGCAAAAATCCACATCGGTATTAAAAATTCTGAAGTAGTTGCTCTTAACATCGAGTAAAAGGGCGTAAAGTACCAAACCGGCGCAATGTGAGAAGGGGTTTGTAATGGGTTTGCTGGTTCAAAATTATTAGCTTCTAAGAAATATCCACCCATCTCTGGCGCAAAGAACACGATGAAAGCAAAAATCATTAAAAATACACCGAGGCCCATCACATCATGCACAGAGTAAAAAGGGTGAAATGGAATACCATCAAGGGGGATCCCCTTTTCATCCAGAGTTTCTTTGATTTCTACTCCGTCTGGGTTATTCGACCCAACTTCGTGCAAGGCCACAATATGCGCTGCCACTAAACCAACCAGTACCAAAGGAATAGCAATCACATGAAATGAAAAGAAACGATTCAAAGTTGCATCACCAACTACATAATCACCACGAATCCACAAAGAGAGATCTGGCCCAATGAGCGGAATTGCTGCAAACAAGTTTACGATCACTTGGGCACCCCAATAAGACATTTGACCCCAAGGTAATAGATATCCAAAAAATGCCTCAGCCATCAAGCATAAAAAGATTGCACATCCAAAAATCCATACCAGCTCCCGAGGTTTGCGATAGGACCCGTAAATCAACCCACGGAACATATGCAGATAAACCACAATAAAGAACATCGATGCGCCTGTTGAGTGCATATACCTGACTAACCAGCCCCAAGGGACTTCTCGCATAATGTACTCGACCGATTGAAATGCCTTTTCAGCATCAGGCTTGTAATGCATTACCAAAAAAATGCCAGTCACAATTTGAAGTGCTAAAACCACTATGGCGAGAGCACCAAAAAAATACCAGAAATTGAAGTTCTTCGGGGCGTAATATTCTGTTAAGTGCGCTTTTACAGTAGCTGTTAGCGGAAAGCGCGAATCAACCCAAGCGAGTAATTTTTGGCCTGCATTAGCATTTGCAGGGACTTCTTTTTCATGAAAGGCCATTTCAATTTTCCTTTAAGCTTTTTTATCTTCACCAATCAATATTTTGGTGTCACTCAAATACATATGAGGCGGTACTTCTAAATTATCGGGTGCGGGTTTATTTTTATACACCCTGCCAGCCATATCAAAAGTAGATCCATGGCATGGACATAAAAAACCACCAACCCAGTCATTTGGTAAGGAAGGTTGCGCGCCCATTTCGAATTTGGAGATTGGCGAACATCCTAAATGCGAGCAAATACCAACTCCAATAAAGTACTCCGGTTTAATTGAACGGCCATCATTCCGAGCATAAGCCGGAGTTAAAGCGTCTGGTGTTCTTTCTGAATTGGGATCTGCCAAGTTGGTATTATTTTTGGCAAGATTCGTGAGCTGTTCTGGTGTTCTGCGCACTACCCAGACCGGCTTTCCTCGCCACTCTATTGTTCTTAACTCACCAGGCTGCATACCAGAAATATCCATTTCGACTGCAGCCCCTGCAGCTTTCGCCTTTTCAGACGGAGCAAAGGTATTTACTAAAGGCAGAACTAAGGCCGTTCCACCGACCCCGCCCATGATGGAGGTAGCTATCATCCATGTGCGCCGTTCTTTATTCAGCTCTGTCGATAACTCTGGTTGGGCATTTGTATTTTTTTCAGCGCTCATCACAATCTCGATTAATTAGTGTTTTCCCCATATATTGTAACGAAGCTTTAGCTAAAAATCTTATTCCACTACCTTTTATCTTTTTAAGCAATTAAAATCTACATATCAAGACACGACTAAAAGGGGAAATATGTCTAGATTTGCTGATTTTAAAGCTTTTGCAATGCGTGGAAATGTCATGGACCTTGCCATCGGAGTAATTATCGGCGGGGCCTTTGGCAAAATTGTCGACTCAGTCGTTAGTGACATTATCATGCCACTAATTACGGTGATTACTGGTGGTGGAATTGACTTTACCAATCTTTTTATCGTTCTTGGTATAGTCCCTGAAGGCACTATCCGAAATTTTGATACCTTAAAAAAACTGGGGATACCCATGTTTGCTTATGGAAACTTCATAACCATACTAATCAATTTTGTTATCTTAGCTTTCATCATTTATCAACTGGTAAAGATCATCAACACCCTTCGATCTGCTGCTGAGGATGAACAAGAGGCTGCACCTCCTCCAACTAGCGAAGAGATCTTACTTCTTCGTGAAATTAGGGACTCCTTAAAGAGTAAGTAGTCACTATCAAGCTATACAGGATTATCAATATCGATGAAATGGTGGGCAATACCAAAATGCTCTTGAAGGTGTTTGCCCAAAGATTGAACTCCATACCGCTCCGTAGCATGGTGACCAGCCGCGATATAAGCAAGCCCAGATTCACGGGCTAGATGCGTGGTTTGCTCTGAAATCTCCCCACTTAAATAGGCATCAACACCCAATTTGACAGCCTCTTTGAAGTATCCCTGAGCTGCTCCAGTGCACCAAGCGATTCTCTTAATCTTCTGATTGGTTTTACCAATTACCAAAGGTTTTCTTTTTAAAACCCTTTCAATTTTTACACTCAATTGCCCCAAATTGACCCCTTTTGCATAGTCCTCTCCAAGCTCTCCCCAAAATATGAGCTCTTGATGCGGAGCCTTTCCAAGAGTTTTAAATCCCAGCTCTTTCGCTAAAGAGGCGTTATTACCCAGAGTAGGATGAGCATCGAGAGGTAAGTGGTAGGCAAATAAATTGATTTCATGGTCCATCAATAACTTCAACCGGTCATGCAGTTGACCGGTAATCACTGGCTCATCATTTTTCCAAAACCACCCATGATGAACAAGAATGGCGTCCGCATGCATACGAATCGCTTTTTCAATAAGGGCCCTTGATGCGGTTACTCCACTGACAATCAACCGAATATGCTTTTTACCCTGAACTTGCAACCCATTTGGGCAAAAGTCCTTAAAATGGTCAACAAGAAGAAGTTGATCCAAATATTCGCTAAGCTCTAGAGGCGTCAGTTGGGTTTTACTCTTGACTTTTTTCATTCTTGCAGTTTAATTCAGAAAAAGAGATTTGTTTCATGGCTAAACGTCTATGGTTACTTTTTGCACAATTTGTCACACTTTGCCTAGCAATTATTTTTGTGATTAGTACACTCAAGCCAAATTGGCTTGGACAACTACAATTTTCTAATCAAATAAAATCGATTACTCTGAATGAGGCAAATCCGGATCCCAGTTCTGTCTCACCTGGCTCCTATCATGAGGCAGTCAAAGTCTCCATGCCAGCGGTTGTGAATGTTTTTAGTAGTAAAAATGAAAACCCTAATCCCAAAGCCAAGTCCAATAAACCGCATGGGTTTCCAAATGTTCCCAAACCCAATAAACCGCCCGCACCCAATAGCCAAGAAGAGTGGTTCAATTTTTTCTTCGGTGACCCATCGCAAGTGCCCGACAATAGCCCAGAATTTAGCACGGGATCTGGGGTTTTAATTAGTAAAGAAGGCATTATTCTTACGAATCACCATGTTATTGAAGGTGCGGATAAGATTGAGGTGGCTCTTGGCGATGGGCGTAAAACTATCGCTACTCTCATTGGTAGCGATCCGGATACAGATATTGCTGTTCTTAAAATTGATCTTCCGAATTTACCCGAGCCCATCGTTTTGGGGAACTTAAATGCCGTTCGTGTTGGCGATGTAGTTTTGGCAATTGGTAACCCATTTGGTGTTGGTCAAACAGTAACCTCAGGAATAGTGTCTGCACTGGGTCGTAATCACTTAGGCATTAATACATTTGAAAACTTTATCCAAACCGATGCGGCAATTAACCCCGGCAATTCAGGCGGTGCGCTTGTAGACACATATGGTCGGCTGATAGGGCTCAATACCGCCATTTTTTCTAAAAATGGCGGCTCTATGGGTATTGGCTTTGCCATACCCGTTAACTTGGCTAAACAAATCATGGAGTCAATCGTTGCAAATGGTTCGGTAACAAGAGGGTGGATTGGTATTGAACCGCGTGACTTGAGCCCAGAAGTTGTTTTAGCATTCAAACTAGCGCCAAACGCTGCTGGTGTTTTAATTGCAGGCGTGCTGAAAACCGGCCCTGCTGAAAAAGGTGGGGTAAAGCCAGGAGACCTTTTAAAAGAAGTGAATGGTCAGCCGATTAAAGACGTCCGAAGTCTACTTGATACGGTTGCTGCTTTGAGTCCGGGTAGTGATGCCAGACTTACCATTGAGCGCAACAACTCGACTTTGGCGATCCCAGTACAAATTGGCAAAAGACCTCAACCTAAAGAGATTAAAAAATAGGTCGCCCAACCCTATAATTGCTTCATGATGAATTGGAATTCTAGAAGCCTAGCCGCAGTATGGCATCCGTGCACTCAAATGAAGGGCCATGAAGAAATTCCGTTACTGGCGATCAAACGTGGAAAAGGTGCCTTCTTGTATGACCATCAAGACAAAGCCTATTTAGACTCTATTAGCTCATGGTGGACAAATTTATTTGGGCATGCAAATCCATCGATTAATCAAGCAATCACCGACCAACTGAACGAGTTAGAGCATGTCATGCTTGCTGGTATGACCCATGAGCCCGCCATACTTTTATCTGAACAGTTATCGGCTCTCACACAAAACAATTTAGGGCATGCTTTTTACAGCTCGGACGGCGCTAGTGCCGTCGAAATAGCGCTTAAAATGAGTTTTCATTATTGGCGAAATCTTGGCAAGGTAAAAAAGACTCAATTTGTTTGTCTAGCAAATAGCTATCATGGCGAAACCCTAGGAGCTCTATCCGTTACTGATATTCCAATCTTTTCTGAGACATATAGCGAGCTCCTACGCTCTAAGATCCTAGCACCTTCTCCTGATTTACGATTAATTCAAGAGCACCAATCTGAAGAAGAATTTACTCTACAAACAATTTTAAAACTAGAAGAAATTTTATCCGCTCAGCATAGTACCATCGCCGCTCTTATTATCGAACCGATGGTTCAATGTGCAACTGGAATGGCTATGCATTCCTCGACCTATCTCAAATCTGTTCGTGTTCTGTGTGATAAATATCAAATTCTATTAATCGCCGATGAAATTGCCGTTGGATTTGGGCGCACAGGTACATTTTTTGCCTGTGAGCATGCAGATATTTGGCCAGATCTGATGACTTTATCAAAAGGCTTAACAGGTGGATACTTACCATTATCAGTAGTTCTCTCTAAAGATAAAATTTACCAAGCGTTCTACTCAAATCAGACTAGTCATGGTTTCTTACACTCGCACTCCTATACTGGTAATCCACTTGCTTGTCGGTCTGCCCTAGCCACCTTAGAACTTTTTAAAAAGTTGGGCACCTTACAACAAAACTGTATTTTGGCAAGGCAACTTTGCAGAACGTTTGATTGGGTACAAGCAGATTCGCGTCTTGAACATTTCCGACAGTTAGGAACCATCTTAGCCTTCGATGTAAAGAAAGATCTCGCTACGCCCTACTTTTCGAAACTATTTTTCGCTAAGGCGCTAGAAAAAGGCCTGCTGATTCGTCCTATTGGTAATACTGTTTATGTGATGCCACCATATATTTTGACCGAGAAAGACTGTTTATTTTTGGGCTCAACGGTACAAATATGTTTAGATGAAATATTGCGTTGAACAAAATGAATCCTTGGCTCGAAACTCTCCAAAAGAAAAATACTCAATTAAGGAATGATGGGCTAATTCGACGTTTACAAATGCGTGAATCTCCAAACGCACCCGAGGTTCAATTAGAAGGAAAAAAGCTACTTTCATTCTGTAGTAATGATTATCTAGGACTGAGTAATCACCCATCTCTAGCTGAGGCCCTTGCTGCTGGTGCAGTGCAATTTGGAGTTGGCAGTGGTGCTAGTCCGCTCATTAGCGGTCATACCAACGCTCATGCGAAACTCGAGCAAGCCCTCGCGCAGACGCAAAATTTACATATTCCAAACGTGTCTAGTTGTCTTATGAGTACTGGCTTTATGGCCAACGTGGGTGCTCTAACCGCTTTAGCATCACTGGGTCAAATCTCTTTTTTTTCAGATTCTTTGAATCATGCCTCCATCATTGACGGCATTCGCTTTGCTAAAACTTGCCATCAAGCAACTGTTTCTATTTTCCAGCACAGTGATTACGATCACCTGAAAAGCCTATTGGAGCTTGATCAAAATACCTTAAAGTGTATCGTCACTGATGGCGTATTCAGTATGGATGGAGATATAGCGAACTTACCAAAATTATTAAGCCTTGCCGAACAGTATTCGGCTCTTTTATATGTTGATGATGCACATGGGTTTGGTGTCTTAGGAGAAAATGGGCATGGTAGCTTAGAATATTTTGGGTTAAATTCATCGCAACTAATTTATATGGGTACCTTAGGTAAGGCTGCAGGAATTTCTGGGGCTTTTTTAGCGTCAGGTAATCTGTGGATTGATTGGTTCACGCAGGCTTCACGTCCACTTATTTACTCAACCAATACTTCACCAGCGCTTAGTCATGCTCTCATGAATAGCCTTGAATTAATGCACTCATCAGACGGGGCAACTCGCAGAGAAAAACTATTTAATAATATTCATTTATGGCATAAAAATGCCGTCTTTAAACGGTGGCATTGCCTTCAATCAGCAACGCCTATTCAACCACTTATTATTGGAGATAATAAAGAAACGCTTTTTGTTTCTGGGCGCTTAAAAGAAAAAGGTATTTGGGTACCTGCAATCCGGCCGCCAACGGTGCCAATCAATTCAGCAAGATTACGGATAACATTAAATGCCGACCACACCCCAGAAATGGTTTATCAGTTACTTCACACCTTAAAAGAAATCGAAGCGGAAATTGATGAGTAAAGCTTTTCAAATTCGGGGGTACTTCGTAACTGGCACAGATACTGGGGTGGGAAAGACACTTGTTTCAGCGGCAATGATTTTGAAACTGCACGAACTAGGTCTTAAAACCTGTGGCTTTAAACCGGTTGTAGCCGGGATGTCCTTTAGAAATGGTCAACCATATAGCGATGATCTAGAGACTCTCTTACTCAGTTCTCATCACAGTTCGCCTCATTTAACCGCAGAACAGATATGCCCTTATCAATTAATTGATCCAGCGGCTCCGCATTTGGTAGCAAAAAAAACGCATATTGAACTGGATCTGGAAAAGATTCATGCTGCCTACCAAATGCTTAGAAGTAATCATCAAGCAATCATTGTTGAGGGTGCCGGAGGCTTTTTAGTTCCCCTTTCTGATACGACTTCTATTGCTGATTTTGCCAACTTAATACAGCTACCCATCATCTTAGTTGTTGGTATCAAACTAGGCTGTATTAATCATGCTTTATTAACTGTTGAGGCTATTCAAAAACGCGGCCTTACGCTTACTGGCTGGGTTGCTAACCAAATAGAGCCTCCAACAGAGTATTTACGCATGAACATCGACTACTTATCCAAAATTTTAGTAACGAATTACCAAACTCCAATCATTGGAAATATTCCCTATATGGGACACCTGACACATAAAACCTATAGTGTTCGAGACCTTAATTTAGCAAGTACTTACTTAGATGCTAGTCTTCTAATCTAGTAATGAATAATTTCATTACTTTTTTAAAAAACCAATTTGTTCCTAAACTTTTAAATACTATAATTGCTAAAAATCAACTCATTAATTTGAAAATCATCTTAACTAGTTATCAATCCTCATCAGAAAGTTAAATTTTATGCAAAGGTTTAAATTATTTATCTCTTTATTCATTTTCCTATTTCATGGTTTTTGTTTCTCGCAATCATTTAAATTTGTAGCTTATGCTGATATGCCTTACTCCATACCAAATGATTACCCGAGATATGAACAGTTAATCAAAGAAATCAATAAAGAAAACCCTAGTTTTAGTTTCTTCTTGGGAGATACAAAATCAGGGGCCACTCCTTGTACTAATGAATACAACCAGATTGTTAAGAATTACTTTAATCAATTTAATAACGCGCTAATTTATAGTGTTGGCGACAATGAATGGACAGACTGTCATCGAAAGCCGGCTGGCTCCTACGACACACTTGAACGTTTGGATAATATTCGAAAATTTTTCTTTGCTAATGATTCAAGTTTTGGAAAAAACCCTATTCGATTGGTTCGTCAAGCTGATGTCATGAAAGATCATGCGTTATATGTTGAAAACTCTTACTGGGTTAAAAACGGCTTCTTGTTTGTAAGCCTTCACATACCTAGTTCAAATAATAATTTTGAAAGAAACCTTGCATCCGTTCAAGAATACTTTAAAAGAAATGATGCCAATCTAGTTTGGATCAAACATACTTTTGATTTAGCAAAAAAAGAAAACATGAAAGGCATTATTTTAGGTTTTCAAGCAGATATGTTCTTTTCTAAGCAAATGGCCATTGAACTTTCTAGTGGGTTTAGAGATACGATTAGGACATTAACTGAACAAGCTGAGAGCTTCCAAAAACCTGTTCTTCTACTTAATGGCGATAGTCACCGCCTTGTTATAGATCAGCCGTTAAAAACCACAAATACCAAGCATGTTTTAGAAAATGTTATACGATTACAAACTATGGGTGATAATCAAGTTCAGGCTGTTGTTGTGGAAGTTGATGAGACGAAGGAGCAACCTTTTACTTTTAGGCCGCTGATTACTAAGTCAACTCGTCCATATTAAATAAATTAGACATTTTAGAAGCTCTCACATAACAATAAAATAACTAGCGCAACTACTATATGGCGAGTTTTATACATAAACATAATCGAGGTATTCTTTTTGCTTTTGTACTGAATATTATCTTTTTAGGATTCTCAAATTACTATTTAGATAATTTCTTTAGCTGGAGTGACCCGATTATTTTAGAGCCTCTATCTAGCTCTGAATCTGCTAGATTTTGGCACTACTTCGCTTTCGCGCAAATAGTGAGTATTGGTATCTTAGTAGTTCAATGCCATGAATTCATTATTTATAAGAGAAATTCCTTAAGTATTGTTTTAGTGCCAAGTCTTGCGGTAAAGATTATCAACACAATTATTTACTTTGTTGCAATAGTGATTGCTATTAAATTGGTTTTTCATCAGTCTCTTGGTGCAATATTAGCCGCCTCTGGAGTACTCGGTTTAGTTCTCGGTTTTGCCTTGCGAGGTCTCGTTTCAGACCTTTTTTCAGGTATTGCCATGTCTCTCGATGGCAATATTCGCGCGAATGATTGGTTATTCTTTAACCTGAAGGGTACTCAGATTAAAGCAAAGTTAGTTGAATTTAACTGGCGTGCTGCCCGCTTCATAGATGAAGATAATAACCTCATATTAGTTCCAAATAGTGAATTATCTACCTTAATGGTGATTAATTATTCACGCCCAAATCCAATCTTGCAGCATACTGCGCAAATTAATTTGAATATTAATTACGATACATCTCAAGTTCTCCGCATATTAAAGAACTCTTTATCTAAGGCTATCAAAGACCAGATCATTTTAGATACGCCCGCGCCCAGTGTTTTGCTCACAAAATTGAGTGAGGGGTCTTCAACCTTTGATTTTGTTTTTTCGATGCCGCCAAGTAAAGGAAAAAATATTGGCGTAGACGCTGTAATTAAAAATTGCCTAGATTTTCTAAAGTTTTCTAATATTTATTTAAATAATCATTCTACA
>Ga0209135_1000052_pt1 | contig 37104 bp, 35 predicted proteins | sample LauGreSBDMM110SD_4_FD_187570 | JGI IMG/M metagenome (GOLD analysis project Ga0209135, IMG submission 187570) | Freshwater lake microbial communities from Lake Michigan, USA - Su13.BD.MM110.SD (SPAdes) (version 3) | ecosystem: Environmental > Aquatic > Freshwater > Lake | place: Lake Michigan... | reverse complement strand
ATTTGTAATATAATATATTTGCAGTAAAAAATAAATATAAATAATCGACAGTATTATATATATATGTCTAAAATCACACCCGAAGAAAGTTTAAATTTAAAACGTCTATTAAAAGAATCTGAAGCAGAAGACAATACAGAGTATATACGCAGGGTTAAACACAGTGAAAAAATTCGTGACGATATCCGCAAGTTGGACACGCTAAAAAAAACAAAACAATCTCTATATGACGAGAACCGAGATGAGTATACAATATTAGCTAAAGAAACCGCACCTTTTTTATTTCAGAATTACACAGATATTTTCAATAAAATGGTTGCAAATGAATTGGATTTGGTAATCATGACTCGATTATTGTCTGTTTTAAAGATGATTGAAGAAAAAAAGGTGGACCAACATGAAGGGTCTGTTTTAGTAGGAAAAGTATTGAAAGAATTGTATGTAGATTCTGCATTAAAACGATGTGATAATTTAGACAAATTACACGAAAAACCAAAGGAAGATAAACCTGAACCCAAAACCATTTCATGGGGAGAATGGAAAAAACAATTGGACAAATAGATGCCCATTACACCAACCAACACGCTATTTATCAATGATTCTAAAAAAATGTATTGACATATATATATGACAATAAAAACATCAAAAAAAAGATGCAATTTTACGAAAAAACGAAAAACAATTCGAAATAAATATAAAGGCGGTGATAGAAAAAGGAAACCGTATAAAAAAACCGATAAAGAAGAGATGTATCTTGGAGAATTAAAAGATGATAAACCACATGGATTAGGTAAAATGGGATATAAAAATGGCGATTTATATCAAGGTAATTTCGAAGATGGCAAAATGAATGGACAAGGTAAAATGACACTTTCAAATGGAGACAAATATCATGGTGAATTTAAAAATGATATGAAACATGGAAAAGGTATATATTTTTTTGTAAGTGGAGCCGTATATGATGGTGAATGGAAAAATAATAAATTTGAAGGACGAGGTAAATATTTACTTGCAAATGGAGACGTCTTATATGATGGTGAATGGAAAAATGGTAAAAAAGATGGAAAAGGTAAATATTTATATACAGACGGAGATGTATATGATGGTGAATGGGAAAATGATAAAATACATGGAAAAGGTAAAATTTTATATGCAAATAGAGACAAATATGATGGTGAATGGGAATATGGTATGAAACATGGAAAAGGTAAATTTTTATTTGCAAATGGAGATGTATATGATGGTGAATTTAAAAATGATAAAAAACATGGAAAAGGTAAATATTTATTTCTAAATGGAGACGCATATGATGGTGAATGGAAAAATGGTATCATACATGGAAAAGGTAAATATTTATTTGCAAGTGGAGACGTACATGATGGTGAATGGGAATTTAATAAAGCTGAAGGACGAGGTAAAATTTTATATGCAAATGGAAATGTATATGATGGTGAATTTAAAAATGATGTAAAACATGGAAAAGGTAAATTTTTATATGCAAATGGAGATGTATATGATGGTGAATTTAAAAATGATGTAAAACATGGAAAAGGTAAATTTTTATATGCAAATGGAGACATTTATGATGGCGAATGGGTGAATGATAAACCAAAAACAAAAAAAATCATAACATTAAACAATATAGATATACCATATAATATTTCAATCGATGAAACTGGATTTGATATCATTGATGGTTATATAAATATACAAAATTTTTTAACAGACGATTCCGATAATTTTTTATTTATAATAAATTCAGGAACTGAAACCAATGAATATCGTTTATTCAATAAAGAAAATTTAAAAACAATTTTAAATGATGAATCAAATTACGTATACATTTGTAAAGAAATTAGTCATAAATTAATGATTAGTAAAGAAGATTTACGAGATGAAACCGAATATATTAATTTAAGAAAACTTGGTATGTATGATTATGCATTGGTTGAACAAATTCAATATATTGCAAATAATAATAAAAAAGATAGAATATTCATGTTTACAAAAACTCAAGAAAAAGCTCCAAGTGTTGTCTCTTGGAATATTTATAATAATCCAGGAACAAATGTTGTTTCCGCTTCACATTGTCAAGAAGGACAAGGAGGATTTATTTATAATATTGAAACTGTAGATGTAATTTTTGTAGATAAATCCAAAACATCCAAAACATCCAAAGATGTCTAATAAATTATAGAACTATAGCAATTTCAAAACAATATGAATAACTCAAAATTTTGATACATAAACATGAAAGATTTTACCCCTTTCAAATGCCGATTTTATATAACAAAAATCTTTATTGGATGATATTGAAAATTTTACACAAGTAAAAATTATATTATACGAATTATATTATAATTATTGGATGATTGAAATGCAATCATAACACCAAGAAGAGGAGTTAGTAAAACCAATGCAATTGTCAAATACTTACATCAATATGTTACCATAAAACAGTATAAAAAGACATCAATCATTAATATATCCTGTGTGATGAACTTTATTTCTAGTTTACGTGACCATTTTAAACAATTTGCTATTCTTAAATTAGCAGTGAATCCAAATAACCAAGAACTCGTGGATTTATATAAAACCCACGTTGAAAAACACAACCAGTCTATCCTGACAGACCCTTTTCCAAATTCAGGATTCGACCTATTTGTCCCAAATTCAACCGAAATTGCAGGAACAACTACTTCTACCATGGTTTCGATGGATGTAAAATGCGAGATGTTAGACAATCAAGGTGCAACTTCCCCCTATTTTTTATTCCCTCGTTCTAGTTTTTCAAAAACGCCATTGATGTTAGCCAATCATACAGGAATCATTGATTCCGGATACCGCGGTTATATCATCGGTGCTTTTCGTAATTTAGATAGTCTGAAACCCTATAGTGTAGAAAAACATACAAGATTACTTCAAATTTGTCATCCATCTTTGTCACCGATTCACGTAATCATGGTATCAGAAGATGAGTTATCTACTACGGCAAGAGGTAGTGGTGGGTTTGGTTCGACCGGTGTATAAACATGCCCGACTCTGGAATTACACTGTAATTAGTGATAATATTGTAAAATGTTATTATATGTTTGTCAATATATAATACCTATGACCCCCTCTTATAATTATACAAAAAAACCATATAGTAAACATATCAAGTTATTCAAGGGTTCTGCATTTATATCATTGAATAAAAAAAGAACACCTGATGTAGTCGCATCTGGTTCTCAAAAGGTAATTACATTTGATTTAGATGAAACCCTCGGATATTTTAGTGACCTATATATAATATGGCACTCTGTTGGTAAGCATATTTATAATATTGATTTTTACGATGATTATACTGCGTTTAAATATCTATTTGACATTTACCCTGAATTTTTGAGATATGGTATATTGAACATATTAGGTTATTTATATCATAAAAAGATTTCCGGTGAATGTTCTCATATTTATTTGTATACAAACAACCAGTGTTTTGGAAAGGAGAACTCAAAATGGATTTCTATGATTATACGGTATTTTGAAGAAAAGATAAACGTGCATCCAGGGATTTCATTGTTTGACCATAAAATATGTGCATTTAAAATCAATAATCAAATTATTGAACCGACAAGAACAACGCAAACAAAAACTTACAATGATTTAATTCGTTGCACATTGTTACCGAAAAACACGGAATTTTGTTTTATAGATAACACATATTATAATAAAATGCGTAACGACCGTGTGTATTATATACAGCCCAAATCCTATTATCATTCTTTGTCTGCACATGAAATTATTGACCGGTTTGTATCCAAATGGGTGCAGTCCCCCATAAAAAACGATTTTGTCGGAGTGTTATATACCAATCTTTCCAGTAATCATAGTCAAGTCGAACACGAATTTTCAGTAAAAAACTCACAGATAAATTTAATCGTTTCCCAGAAAATCATGTATTATTTGAAAGAGTTCTTTTTATTAACTACAAAAACGAAAATTCATAAAACAAAAAAAATATCATTGGGGTTGGGTCATTTCACCAGAAAAATAAGAGTTCCTGTGTAGATAATATCCATACATAAAATTGATAAAATTACACATTCTATATGTATCTGTATTCTGTAACTGATACATATTATACACCATGACAAATGCAAGTAAGAAATCAAAAGAAATTCTGTTGGTAAATTCGCTGGAAAAAATAAAAATGTGTAAATCTGAACTGCGTAAAAACATCGTAAGTTTATTGATAGAAAATGAAAAAATCAAAACGCAATATGATACCGATATTCGACAACACAGGTTGACGATTCGTAATTTGGAAAAAAACATTGAAAGAGCGGAAAAAGAATTGGAAGAAAAAAATAAAGAGGTAACAATGCTGCGTGATGAAATTGATTCCTATGAAATCTATGACCCGGAATGTGCTGAATCTTCGAATGAAAAGAATCGAAAAATCCTGAGAAAGTATATGCTACTCTTTATCTGTGGTATATTCGTCTATAATGCTGTTCTGAGTTCATTGGTTGGATGGATTATATATTAGAGTGTTTTCATATCAGCAAGTTGTATTCTGAAATGAAATGGTTGTTTGTCGTTTATTTATTTTTTATGTTTTCTTTGTTTTTTGACGGTTTTTGATTTTTTTGATTTCTTTGTTCTCCTGGCAGACTTTTTTCTTTTTCCGCCATCCATCTCAGGAGGTAGTGTTTCATCGTCATTGCCTCTATCGGTAGGTTCGGGTTCAACCTCATTGCCTCCATCCATCACGGCAGGTGCGGGGGCTTGTAGAGTGGTTACTTCGTTATTAACTCCGTAATAATCTTCACCATCGCCATCGCCATCGCCGCCGCCGTTTTTTTTTGCTAATTTGTATTGTTTTTTTAATTCGGGTGATTTTAATGCATCACTGAATGAATGAATACCATTTTTTCCTTTGTTTTTTTTAAAGAATTTTGTAGCTTCTCCTCCCCATGTAACAGTTTTTACCATTGTATTATACTATAGTTGGATAAAATAATATATCACAAAAAATAATATACCAAACGCACGAAACCACTAAATGTTTGCGCATGGATTCTTATCCATTTTGTGCATATTCGTAAGACATGAGAACCAATTGTTCTTCTGTGGTTAATTTTTGAAAAATAATATAATCATCAAATTTTAAAATATAAAATTGTCCATTGTAGGTTCTCGATAAAAAATAAATACCATTGTCTTTTATATCTATACGAAGAATATAAGTATTTGCTCCTCTTAATTGAGTTGGGCTATCTCGTTTTATCCACATCGTCTTTCTACCAAACAACAAATCGCATATTTTGTCTACATGCCTATATCCAATTAAAGAATTACAAAATTTCTGCAATGATTGTTCTGACACATTCAATTCTGTAATGGCGTCATGTATATCCCGTGCAATCGAAGCAACGGATTTGTTTTCTAAATGATTTGCATTATCTACTTTCTCTAATAATTTGTCTACATCTATCATTGAAAATAACGAAGGGTCTTCACGCGCTTCTTCCAATATTTTGTTATAATCCATTCTATAGCATTATCACATGTTATTTCTATTTTGTTTTCATATGTCGTTTCATTTTATTTTGGAGTAATCCATGATACAGCATCATATGTTATCCCAGATGGTAATAATATCAAATTGTATAGTTGAACGACAACCACATTTAATAACAAAAAGGTTGCACAATAGAAAATAATGGAAATATCGAGTTTTGTAAGTTCATGGGTTGTTCTCAATGGGAAAAAACGTATAATCAAAAACATTGTCACTGACAATTGTATAACAACGTTTAATATTTCAATGTATTTTTTGTCTAAAAACGCTATACCAAAAAATATAGCTAAATAAGAAATATGTATAAATATAACTGTGATTCTAAAAATCAATAATTGAATATTTTGCATAAACGCTCTATATATTTCTGTAATATATTTGATGTGACACACATTCTATTTGTTATATTTGTATAAACATAACTCGCATTATATTAGTATGATTGCCAACAAATATTCTGTAGGACAAGAAATAAAACGCGGAGCATTTGGGATTATATTAAAAGGACATTATGAAAAAAAGAACGAACCCATTGCCATTAAAATTGAATATGGTAACATGCAGACGCTCAAACACGAGGTAAAAATGATGAATTATTTATATACACATGGTGTGCGTAAAATCCCCAGTATTTATTGGTATGGAACTTACAAACAACATCCATGTTTGGTTCTCACTTATTACGAAAGTTCTCTGGTTGATTACATTAAAAGCCGCGAAATGACCATACAGAGAACAAATGCAATCATGTTGCGACTCCTGGATATATTTGAAACAATACATAAATATTATGTGTTGCATCGAGACATTAAACCGCAGAATTTTATGATAAAAGACGGCGAATTGTTTCTCATTGATTTCGGATTAGCCACTTTTTTTATTGATGAAAACGGAGACCATCATGAGAATACCGCGAGTGATTCTCTCATAGGGACCCCTAAATTTGCAAGTATTCATGTTCATCATGGCAACAAATACAGTCGAAGAGATGACATGATTTCGCTAGGATATTTGTATTTATACATTTTGTTAGGGGATGTATTGTGGTTCTCATTTCCCGCGTCTCTTGCTTCTTCATCTTTACCCACTTGTTCTCTTACACATCCATTGAATGTCTGGATACAACAACAAAAGGAGGGGGTCATTCAAACGCATTTGTCTGAACGAGCAGATTTGTCGCACATATGTAATTATTTAAAACATATGTATGAAATGAAATATGAATCCCAGCCCAAGTATGATGTTCTCAAATATTATTTTACATAAGACAATGTATCTATGCAGATTTTACACCGTTAACCACACTGATTGATTCAATATATTGTTTGATGGCATTAGCAGTTGATTCTTCACCATTAATAACTGGTGTAGTGGTGTGTTGTTTTAATAAACCATTGAAGCTGGAATCATCCGTGATATTTAATTCTTTTAGACGATTCAATAAGATTAGTGTGGCGGTGTATTTAGCACCATTGATTTCTGCTAATGCTTGAAGTAAATCTTTATTATCGGATTTAATATTAGTAATTTTGTCTATTTTGGCAATGGATGTGTAGGTATCATCTCCTAAAATAGGATTGATAGATAATCCTTCCATGCTTGAGAGGTTAACCTTTTTAATTTTGACAAGACCATCATCACATATTTTTGTAACGGAATCATTATAGGTTTTAAGGGCGTCTTTGATTTTCTGAATATTTGAATCAGACAAGAGTCCTTCTTTAATAGTTGTGGCAGCTGAAGTAAAAAATAAGATGGATACAATTAAAACCGCAATGAAGAACACTACTAGAAATTGAATGGATGACCATTGTTTGATTTTGAATAATTTGAGTGCATTTGAGATATATTTTTTGATGGTAGAAAGGATAGATGACATGTTGCTTTATATATTATACAGATATATTACGCCGACCGAAAATAAAATAACCATAATTCAAAAAGGATATAAAAAAGTGATGAGATAAATAAATATAATTTAAGTATTATGAGCAGCGAAACAACTTCATCACAAGAACGCATTTTAGGAAAAGTAAAGTGGTTTAACAACAAAACCGGATATGGATTTATTACTGTAAATGATAACCAATATACTGATAAAGACATTTTTGTTCATTATTCTGATATTAATGTTTCTGATTCCCAATACAAATATCTTGTCCAAGGAGAATATGTCGAGTTTTTATTGGAAAAAATGGACAGTGATAAACACGAATTCAAGGCAACCGGTGTTACAGGTATTAATGGTGGAACCATTATGTGTGAAACTCGTAATAAGAACTTACGTAGTCCAGTAGAGGAAGGAGAACCTCGCAGACCCAGACGTCAACCACGTGAAGAATCATCCACTGCAGCAAGTGGTTCTGATGCTGCCCCTAAAAATGATGAAGAAGAAGGATTCACTACCATTGTTAAAAAGAGAGTTACTAAAAGAAAGCCTCCTGTCAAGAAATAATATAGTAGTTGCACCCCACTCCTAAATACATACATATACAACATGTGTTTTATATGTATTTATACCAGTAACGGTTTATAGTTTTACCAATATAATTTCCAACCCTATTATAAAAAGAAGAATCACATGAAACTATTATCATTGTGTGAATTTTTAAAAAAATTCGAAGGAAAAAATTCAAAAACATTTGGAGAATTTATTGAGAACGCGCATGTAAAATCAGGAGATAGATTGATTCCTTTAAACCAGTATATCAAGCAGAATGGTATCTATAAATCAGATTTACGTTTATTGTATGAACACATTCTAAATCGAGACGAATATTTGACACGTTTTTATAATACATCTTTGTATGTTAAACAATTTCACATTATAGACGAGCCGATGTCTGTCCAGCATTTAGATAATAATAAATTGGTAAATTACAAAAATTTTATTCGGAATATTCATTTCACCGACATTTTAAAAAATACAAAATCGGGGATAAATAATATCCCGACTTTTTTAGATGTTCTCTTTGATTTATATTTGAAAGAAATCATTGATTATAAAATATTAACACCCAGTGCGATTCATTATATGAATCATGGTCGTATTGGGAGTGTGTTCTCTTCTTTTTATTTCCGTGCTTCTATCATGAACCCATATTTAGTGTATTCATTGAATATGTCACTCTTCAAAAGTGAACGTATTTTTACACCCACTTTGGGATGGTGTTCTTATGCCTATGGATTTTTAGAATGCCCTTTTGTAAAAGAGTATGTAGGTGTGGATGTTATTCCTGCAGTTTGTTCTAAAACAATGACGGTGTGTAATATCTATTCGTTAAATATAAAAACAGAGATTTATTGTCAACCTTCCGAGTCGCTATGGAAAAATGCGCGATTTATTAAAAGCTACAAAGAACATTTTGACCTTGTATTTTTCTCGCCTCCTTATTATGAATTAGAATTGTATCCAGGAAAAAATCAGAGCACAACTATGTATAAAACATACGAAAAATGGTTATCAGGTTATTGGGAAGAAACCATTCGATTGTGTTCGTATGTTTTACAAAAAAAAGGGGTATTGTCCTATGTATTGTCTGCCGGTGGTGGAAATATACGTGCAAATATATTGAAAGACATGAACCAAATTACAAAAAAATATTTCAAACAGAAAATGATTATCCCTATGTATAATAAAAACGTTCATGTTACTGCAAAAAATCATCGCGAAACATCCGAATATATTATGGTGTTTATGAAGTAGTGTCTGTGGTTTCTTCTTCGTGTTCATATGTAGATTCATCGGCGGGTTCTTCTGCGGTTTCTTCGTCGGCTTCTTCGTCGGCTTCTTCGGTTTCATCGGTGGTTTCATCGGTGGATTTATCTGCGTCTTCGACTACAGAAACATCATAATCCAAAATCGTCTGTATGATTTCTTCGGGATATTTCATATCACGTAAGACTTTTACTGCACCTTGTATTTCAGATATACCGTTTGAGATTGTATATCTGTAAGATAAATCGCCCTTATTTTCGTCTACATCCATTTTCCAGTTTTTGATAGTATGAGATGATTCGGTTAGTTTATTGCATATATCTACATAATGAGTAGTTAATATGAAATTCACGTTCTCATGCTTTGATAAATACAATAAAAATGAATAGGCAGATTTAGATGCTTCAAGTGGGTTAGTTCCTGAATACAATTCATCAAAAATGCAAAAATGACGTCGGCGTTTATTTTCTGTATCAGCAATTTCATCAATAATTTCTTTGCATCTGCGTGACTCTGCTTGAAATAAACTGTCTCTTCCGGAAGTGTCTGGAATATTCAAATATGAATGAATGTTTGTATATGGTTTCATGGTGCATTCTGAATAGAACCCACAGCCAAATTGTTGTGAAAAAATAATATTGAGAACCGTTGTTTTCAAAAAGGTTGTTTTTCCGGAAGCATTGGGTCCCGTGATAATCATGTTTTCAGAAACATCTGCATCATTGACAATATAATCTCCATTCATAAGGGCTGGATAATATTGTTTTTTGATGACCAATGCAGTGGTATTGTTCTCATCTCCTTCGCATTTTTTATCCACATCCACATCCTTATCCGCATCCACCTCCACATCCTTATCCACATCTTCATAGTAAGTTGCAATTCCCATTTTATGGGTTCTCAAGTTTTCATGTATTCCTAGCATGTTATTTATAAATCCTTCAAAATAAAAGGAATATTGTAAGGATGCAGCATAATCTTCATTCGAATACAACTCATAATAACAACCCAGTAAAAATCCAATTTCACCGATTTTTGAAAAAGACGGTTCAAACGGTTGAACCGATGCAATATGGTTACGCAGTGAATATAGGTGGTCTAAATGGAACAATACATCTGTTTGAAATACCTTATATTGACTCTTGTTCTCAATTATCTTACAGAAAGACTCCATGCTGAGGATACTATAGTTTAGATACTCCTGCATTTCACATATTTGTTGGTTAATTCTACGAATGTTGTTGTAAAACCGAATACATGCGATATAATTTTGATAAATTTGGTATGCATATAACCCAACCAACATCATTAGATAAATAAAGTTTTGTAAGCTCATGTTATGCACATTCGACAACATTTTTCCAATAAAATGGTTACGACTGATTTCTTGTAACACAGAAAGATAAATTGAAAATGTAATGGGAATACCTTGGATTTTTAAGATAATAAATGGCATTAAAAAGAGAACAAATGGAATGAGAAAGCTTAAAATGGGTGAACCCATATTGACAATCGAAATCGCCTGTAAAAAACTAGGCATTTTATTAAAGCCTTTTAACATTTCAATTTCCATGTAAGAATATCTTTCTAAAAAATTACCGTCTTCTTTTGTGTCTTGCCAAATTTGCATGAGTGTATTATAATTAGGAGTGTATTCCGGATTTTTCAAGTATTTGTAGATTTTGATTTTATAGTCTTCCATGGATTGAATGGTTTCCTGTGTTTCCTTTAAAAATTTTACATTCGTCGTAAAAGAAGTTCTCCATTGAGGTATTATGCGTTTTGCAAATTCAGTGCTTGGTTGGAATACATGGTCATACATAGTCGCAGAGGCACATGTCTCCGTCTCTTCTGGAGAAACCACCAATAGTTCTAAATCCGTTGCAACTGTATCATTTAGCTGAAAGACATCGGATGAATCTAAATACTGAATGGGTAGTTTAAATGGTTTTGTGGGGGTCCCTTCTTTCGATTGAGCTGGTATCTGAATATTTGCAAATTTTAACAATAAGTTTGCTATCATACAGTATATATTTTATAGATTTTTTCATTATGATGATTGAACGCATTGACACCCCCCTTCGTTACCAAACGAATCCGCAAATAAAATATCCAAATTATATAAGATAAACATATAAACGACTTGCTCGATGTCTTCCGCAAAAACATTTATGAAACAAATGAAACCACTCACAAAAATAATATCAACTATTCCATCATGGATATTTGGTTTACTATTGGTTGTATGTTGTATACTATTGTTCATTTATATCCGAAACATTTATCATAAAGGATACCGTGAAGGAATTGAAAATCAAACCCAACCGGATACGATAGATAAAGACACATATATACAGGGATTTTTAAAAAAAGAGAACCGTATGTTCCCATTTCGGTATTTCACCGACAAAAATGGAAAAGTTTTACCAGTGGTTGCGGTAACGGGTTTTTTCCGAGAAGAGGCTGCCAAAGAGAAATATAATGAATATAAAAAACGAGGTATACATATCTTTGGCATCACTGCGTATAAATCTTTTCCAAATAGACAGATGTTAGACAGTTCAGAAGGCGAATATGAAAGAAATGATACATTTGATTACACGAATGAAATAAAAGATTGGTTGTGTTGTTTTAAAGATAAAACGCATTATGGGTTCACCAGCAAAAATAACACTATCGATATTAGTGAATCCGATTTTTACACCAGCGAAGAAGATAATCTGAAAAAAGAGAAAAAATACGATTTCATTTATATTTGTAACAAAGATTCCGACACATGTCCATTGAATGGATGGAACGCAATCAATCGTAATTTTGATTTGGCTATGAAATGTTTCCCTATTATGTGTAATGAATATAAATTAAAAGGACTCATTGTAGGACGAGTTGGATGTGGGTTAGAAGAAAAATATGGCGATAAAATGGAAGTAGTGGATTGGCTGGATTGGCATATCTTACAGGATAAAATGCGAGAATCCCGAATACTGTTTGTTCCCAATATATATGATGCTTCGCCGAGGGTGGTCGCAGAATCCATTACAAAGAATTTGCCGGTGTTGATGAACCGAAATATTTTGTGTGGGTCAAAATATATAACATATGAAACAGGTGAATTATTTTCAGACGAAGTCAATTTGAGACCCGCATTAACACAACTGTTGGATAGAATTGATAAAATATCTCCTAAAAAATGGTGGTCGGAGAATTATAGTCAGGAAAAATCACAGAAAAAATTATGTAATTTTTTAAAGGGGGCTTTTCCAGGCGAATTTGACAAAATCACTCATATCAAATTTATTCTGTAAAGAGTGAATTCAAATCTATAATGCATTATGTAAGGTAATATAAGACTTTGTATTTCGATTCCATTCTTTGCCTTCAAGAAACCAGTTCCAACAATCCACAAATTTTGAAAAATAATCATATGAAAACAATACACTCAAACCGATTTCGGGAACAGTGCTTATGAATTTTCCAGCGGCTTTTAAATACAATACATTCCAATGTGGATTATCTTTTGTCATTTCATAAATGATATCCATCGATTGTTTCATTGCATCCATATCAAATTGATATTCATCATACGTTTCTTCATCGTATGTGTCGGGGTCAAAATCAAGCGCAATTGTATTCATATGACAAAAATCACGAATCGCTTGTCTATATTCCTTGTTGTTACTATATGTAATACTCATCGAACGTGGAAGTGTATTGGAATTGAGTTCGGACATGTTGATAAAAATATAAAACAAAAGTTTTTATATTTTTTATCTTGTATGTATCTTGTTTCTTCTATCTTGTATCTTGTATTACATGGTGTATTACATGGGGTGGTTATAAATCGTTCGACGAAAAATTGGAAGGGAGCTCTTCCATGTTAATTTTGTAATATTTTTCGATTTTCTTTAAAATAGGAACATCCTGACGCGTAATAAAATTAATTGCCAATCCTTTTCTGCCCCATCTACCGCTTCTACCGATTCTATGTAAATATGTATATGGACACTTGGTAATATCAAAATTAATTACAGAACTTACTTGCTGTATATCAATACCACGAGCGGTAATATCGGATGAAATGAGAACCCTGTGGGCACCATTACGAAAATTACTGAATTCTTGGTCTCGTTCGGTCTTATTCATCATACTGTGTATACAACAAACAGAAAATCCTTCATCTACCATGGCTTTATGTAAGTCAACCACGCGTTTTACACTATTACAGTAAATAATGCATTGTGAGACACTGATATAAGAGAACAGGTCTTTTAAGGTATCGTATTTATCTGAATCATTGCGCATCGCAATATAATACTGTTTGATACACTCCAAATTTAATTTTTCTGCATCAATCATAATTTTTTCCGGTTCTCGCATAAACTTTGAAGTCAATGACATTATTTCTGTAGGAAGCGTTGCACTAAATAATACGACTTGTATGTTCTCATTCATGTATTGAAAAATATTGTATATTTGTTCTTTAAATCCAGAGGACAACATTTCATCGGCTTCATCTAACACCATAATTTTCATGTCTTTTCCATTTATGTATTTTCTTCGAAACATATCATATATTCTACCTGCACACCCAACCACAATGTGTGGACAAGTTTGTTGGATAGATTGTGCATCTTCTTGTATAGAAGTCCCTCCAATTAATGTTTTCACACAGAGGTTTGGGAAAAGAGAACCGAGTGATTTTAATACATTAGATGTCTGTTTTGCAAGTTCATGTGTGGGTGCCATCAGCAGTGCTTGTAATGTGGGCTCATTGGTATTAATCTTTTCTAAAATACTGATGGAGAAGGCACCGGTTTTGCCCATTCCAGATTGTGCCTGTGCAATCACATCCTTTCCTTTTACGATTAATGGAATGGATTTTTTTTGTATGTCACTTGGTTTTTCATAACCATATGCAAATATACCACGTAATAATTCGGGTTTTAAATTGAAGTCATCCCAATTTTCATAACAAGATTCTGTGTTGTTATCCACCAGTTCAGGTTCTGGAACCGGTTCTGGTTTTGTCGTTTTATTTTCTATATCATCCATATCATCCATAATAATATTAATAATATAGAAAGATTGTATCTAATTCATTTTGTTTTTACAATTTCATTTGAAAAAATATATAAAACCTATTCATGTAATTCTTGTAAACAAAATGGCGGCAATTCAGTATACATTGAATGATTATAATGCCGTTTTGTGTGAAACATTCAAATCTGTGAAACATAATGATTATAAAGGTAGTTACAAGTTACCTGAACAAGTAATACAAATTATTAGTCAACTATCTAAAAAATTCGGTGTATCGATTGCTTCGTCGCAATCATCTGGAGTATCAAAAAAACAGTCGAAACAGTCAAACCACTATATTGAACAATCTTGGATACAGCGAGATTTTAAACCAACCACGGTTATTGAGAAAAAAGAAGGAATCGACAAAATCATGAACGATGTGCGTATTTCGTTAAATAAAATTTCCAATAAAAACTATGACACCATTCGTGATACGATTGTTGCAAAAATTCAAGAAATTCTGTCGGAGAATGATACTACGGGTAGCGGTGGATTCGAAAAAATCGCCAACAATATTTTTGAAATTGCCAGCACAAATAAATTTTTTTCCGAAATTTATGCAAAATTATACAGAGAACTTACTCTTCAATTTCCAGAGGTATTTAATAAAATTGTGAATACCTTTGTAATTGGATTTACAGAAACCATGCGAAACATCAAATATGTTGACCAGAATGTGAATTATGATGAATTCTGTAAATACAACAAGGAGAATGATAAACGAAAAGCAACCAGCGTCTTTATTACAAATTTGATTAAAGAAAATGTCATTGAAATCGATGTATTAGTGTCACTGATTTCTGATATACAAACCATCTTGGATGAATACATGAATACTCCAAACAAGACGAACGAAGTCGAAGAGATAACTGAAAATATATTCCTGTTATTTACAAATGATATGAATTTATTACAAAAAACAAATACAAATCATCTGTTTGATAAAATCCGGGTTCTCGCATCTATGAAACCCAAAGAACTTCCGAGTATTTCCAGTCGAGCCATTTTTAAATACATGGACATTTTAGAAAAGTTTCAGAAAAGTCTCGCTGAATCTTCACATAGATGAAACAGATTATACCTATTACAAAACCATATACAAAAACAGAATAAAAAATAACCACATAATATATAATATGAATCGCTCTATATATTATGATGAAACACGAAAATTAGAAGAGGAAGATATGGGTTATGAAAGTCCTTTATATAAAATATCTTTGTATGACAAACCCTTTTTAATTTCTATTGGAAGAGAACGCAAATTAATAAACGAAGAAAAAAAACATCATTATTATTTTCCGGTATATTTGATGAATCAAAACAAGGTGCAAACTCAGATAGGGGTATTTGAATATGAAAGCAATATCGAAAATCAAACAGACCGATTACGTCCTTATTTAGATGAGAACGGAGATGTCGATTTGAATAGATTAGATGAACTTATTTTGTATGGGTATGCTACAGAAGAATATTTTGATAACATTCAATCCAGTATATCTGTGACGCCGGCGGTCTTATCAGAATTGGAAACACAGTATTTACAGGAAAAAACAAAAGCAGCAGAGGTATCAGAAACGGACAAACCATTGGATGACACTGACCTCGGAGTAGAAGTATTGGAACCCTTTGAATTGAATGAAACAGATATCCGTGTTTCAAAATCCATGGAAAGTGCAGACAAGGTTCTCCAAAAGGGTGTTTTCGATATTGATAAAACAGTGAAACGTCCAATTAGTCTACAAGAAGAAACCAAGGAAATCGCCAAACAAATGAAAAAGGAATATGTAGAACGCAAGAATCCGGAATGGATAGAAAAATTCATGAAAAATAATCATTATGATATTGTGGATGCAGAAAACAATGGAGATTGTTTGTTTGACACCGTGCGAATTGCGTATGAACAAATTGGTTACAAAACTACTATACAGAAGCTACGTGCAATTGTTGCAAAGGAACTCACCGACGAAATATACACGACTTACCGGGATTTATATCAGGGTGTTCTCGCAGAGAAAATTTCAATTGAGAAGAATATGCGAAAACTTGTGACAGTGAATAAAGAATTGAAACTACGATTGAAAAATATTCCTGCTACTGAAAAGGAACAACGCGCAGTTATTGTAAAAGAGGCGAACCTCATTGCACAAGAACACAAAGACCTCAAAGAAAAATATGCTGACAATGAGAACCTATTGGGAGAATTTAAATTTATGAAAAATGTGGATTCCCTTGACCAATTGAGAGATGTAGTGCAAACACCTGAATATTGGGCGGATAATTACGCAATTTCTATTTTAGAACGAGAACTGAATATGAAATTTATGATTTTTTCAGAATTGAACTACAACGAAAACGATTTGAATAATGTGTTACAATGCACTTCTGTAATTGAAAATACAGACGAGTTCTCTCCAGATTTCTATGTATTTACTACATACAGTGGAAATCATTACAGATTGATTACTTATAAAAACAAACGGTTATTTAGATTTGCTGAAATACCATATGATGTCAAAATCATGGTTGTTATTAAATGTATGGAGAAAAACTCGGGGATTTTCAATCAAATCCAGGATTTCCGTAATTTCAAGTCCAAATTGGGAGTGGATACAGGTATTACTGGCGGTGGTTCAGGAGAGGAGGATGATACGGATGAAGAACGACAGATGGGTAGCAGCATAGATAAATCCACTGTGTTTTCTTTTTATAATAAATCTGCCAGCACATCCAAAGCAGGAAAAGGAGACGGTGAAAAAATCTCAGGAGATAAAAGTTATGAATATTCTGATTTAGATTTGAAAAAACACAAGGATTGGCGGAAAAAATTGGACGATGATTGGGGAACGGTATTTCACATCGACAACATGAAATGGAATTCTGTGGAACATTATTACCAGGGAGCCAAATTCAAAAAACACAATCCACATTTTTATAAATTGTTCTCTGTAGGAAATGATTTCGATGGGGATGTAGAAATAGCCAAGTCGGCGGGGTCTCAAACAGGAATGGATTCTGTTGGAAAGGTCTTGCGACCCTCTGATATTAAAATTGACCCCGACTTTTATGGCAATCGACAATATGAAGAACGAGAACAAGCATTGTATGCCAAGTTCTCACAGAACGATGATTTAAAACAAATATTATTGTTAACCAAGAATGCTGTTCTCAAAAAACATGTTCCAAAGACTGTATCTAAACCTGATTATTTGTTAATGAAAGTGCGTGAGAGATTACAAAAAGAGGAGATTACAAGATAATGATAAAGAGAACACAAAGTAAAAAACACAAAAACAAAATAAAAAATAAAAAACACAAAATCACATAAAAATCAAAAAATTGATTTGTTTTTTTCAGAACAAACCAACTGTATAAATTGAACTCAATACAATTAAAACACTTGCTAAAACAAAATGAACTCTAACACTGCTAACACTGAAACCATGAAACCTACTGTTGAACAATTGGAATCATGGATGAATGGAACCAATACCAGCATTTATGTTCACTGGATTCCAGAGGAAATGACAAAGGAAATTGCCGAAAAATACTTTTACATTCTTGGACAAGTATCTCGTGTCGAATTTGTTCCACATAAAAATGGAAATGGACGCATGATGTTTGTGCATTTTGATGTCTGGAACAATTTACCAGAATCTCTGCAAATTCGTAAAAACATCGTTGATGCTGCACCAGAAGGATGTCCTCTTCCCATTCAATTTCAAACCATTCATGGAATAGTAAGAACTTACAGAATGATGTGTAAGATAAACATGCGACCTGTTCAAGAAGTTGATTACAATACACACCAATTATCGGATATGTTTGAAAGACTCAACAAACGCGTTACCGAAGAAATGACTCAAATGCGTAAAGAAATGGAACAACTCCGTTTAGAAAACATAGAACTTCGCGAACAATTGCAAACAATTCATACAACCACCACCTCAACCCAGACCAATGGTAATTGTTTCAAATAAATATAATACACGACATCCGACAACAACACAATAAAAAAATATTCAGTTTTATTTGAAAAAGAGAACAAAATAAAAAACGAAAAATAAAAAACGAAAATCAAACTAAAAACAAATAAAATTGAATATTTTTTTATGTGTTTTCCTTTTTTTATTACAATAAAATATAATCAGTTAGAATTAATAAATGGACTATTTACCAGGTGATTGTTCTCTTAATACACTTAATACAGTATATACACAACAAATCAAACCTAAAAATGTTTCTATAAACAGTGCAACTACTACTTTCTTATATTTTTGGAATAAGACTGCAACCCAAACCCAGTATGAATATTATTTATACAAAAAATCTTCTTACCCATCGAAATTCAATTCCAGTCCAAATATTATAAAAAAACCAAAAGTGGTTCAACCAATACCCTCTTTTATAAAAAAAACACCAGTTTCGCATACCGGTTCTCTTCCTATTCCTTGTTCTCCTATTTATAAAAAAGACGAGAACTGGATGGAGAATTGGAACTGGGAGAAGGAAATCCCGAATATGCGTGTGATGCCATCGTTACTATTGGATAATAAAATTAAGATTCCTCGAACAACTACAATGGATTACTTACAAAATATGACAACTAAAAACATGAATACAACTCCAGTGTATGTTCCCAAAAGAAAAAGGGCATCAAACAATCCATTTGCCTCTAAAAAACCCCTTCAAAATATTCATTCTCCTTATTCTATCATTTTTAGTTATTCCGGTTCTCATTCTGTAGGATAGAGTAACATAGAGATACATATAGATACCAGTGGCGGATCATCTCATAAAAAACTTCAAGTTTTTATTATAGACATGTAAATTACATATTCTATATTTTTTTTGTTGTAGTGTCTACTCTTCTCCTTCGGAAATAGACATTCGCAGAGTGGATAGTTCAAAAATATAATCTGTTTTAGGGTATTGTTCTCTTTCTAATGAGAACCATTTGTCAAATATATCCATATTTTTAATGAAATCCAACGAACGATACCTCGATGATATAAATAAAAAAAAGTCCACCATATTTTTTTGTGTAGGATGGAATGCTAATGAGTTGTGATTATGCTCTCCACACCATTCTATAAACTCATTCGAATGAAACATACATATAGTCTTTAAAAAATAATAAGAGAACACATTTGTATTTTCTTTATATTTAACCTCTGTAATATTTTTATCTGAAGAAGGCACAACAAATAGTTCTCGATATGTCAAATCATAATGGTGTAATATTTTGGAACATTGAAACAATGAAAACAACGTCTCCAATTGTATGTATGATTCAATCTGTTTGCACACCTTTTTCATATCCATAATACTCATTACACCAGATGCAGTGTGTTTTTTATATTTGGTCACACATATAAAAATAATATTGACGAGTTCTGCACACATTTCGCAATATGTTTCGTAAAAACGAATGTTATTGCAGTCAATACAGGTTGAATTAAATATATTTTTGAACACATTCACAATTTTCGCATCAACTTCTTGTTGAGGTCTATTTGAAAAATCCAATCCCATGCTATGAAAACACTCGTGAATGAGAACCTTCAACCATTCTTCCCTTCTAAAAATATAAATTTCATTCTGTGTGTCATCGTCATCGTCATCCATGGAACAACTATACGTAAATGCAGAATTTGCATGGTTTTTATCAATGGGTTCTCCTTTTTCTTTTGGTAACATCTTTTTAAGGTCCGACAAATAAATATAAATGTTCAGATGGTCTAATGAACATGATGTATCCTTACTGTAATGACATAATGTAAACAAACAGATAAAAATGTTTTTTATCATAACGTCCATTGCGTGATATGTATTTTTTGTATGAATATTTTTTTTATGATAAGGTTGAACCAAATAAATTGTGAAATTGCGAGAACCTATGGAGAATAAATACCGTTTTCCAATCTTTTTAGAGACAGATAAATTTGTTTTGATTTCTTCTGTAATAAAATCATAGCTATTCCCTTTCGGTATCGTATTTTCTGGTAATATATATTCGTTGTAAGATGTGCAAAGTTTCCATGCGTTCTCTGCTAATTCCATTTGATGAATAATACCATAAATAAAATGTTTGGATGCATCTGATAATTTGGTTTGTCGTTTTATTGTTGTATTTTTATGAAAATGTTTTCCGAGAAAATCAATCATTTTGTTGGTGTCGGATGGGATAAATGACATATTATATAATATCCATCTATAATATCTGCGTGTATACACCGAGACCGACACCGACAACCGATATATACCGTATAAAATTGATATTTCCAACGGCTCTATATACACCATACAATACATCATCATAAACAATATAATACGAATTTGTGTTATATTGTTAATATAGTGAAAACATCTAAATAACAACCTTTGTATAACATCTTAACATATAAAACTGGGTATACCAAAGTTAAACAAATTATTAATAGAAAAATGTTCTTCAAATTCTATTAAGAAGATACATATTAAAAAACTCTTTAATAAAAAAATAGCAGTAGACATTAGCATTTATCTCTACAAATTCCTGGGGGAAGGATATTTTATGGAACAAGTCTATCTGTTTTTGTCGATTTTCAAGTATTACTGTATTCATCCTATATTTGTGTTTGATGGAAAACCGCCCGCCGAAAAAAACGCTTTATTGAAACGCAGATATTGTGAAAAACAGGCAGCTCAAACAGAATATACACTGTTGGAAAAAACCCTGTCAGACATCTCGGACCCCGTCGTTCTCTCAGAACTCCAACACAAGATGAATTCATTGAAAAAGAAAATGGTGCGTCTTAGTTATTATCATATAGACCAAGTCATTGAATTGATTAATGCATTTGGGTTCGAATATTATCTGGCACCACATGAAGCAGACCAATTATGTGTTCATCTTACTGTATCTGGTAAAACATATGCATGTATGAGTAATGATATGGATATTCTTGTCTCTGGTTGTCCCTATGTGATACGCAATTTAAATTTGATGACACACGAAATATACATGTATGACACACACAGTATATTGTCGGATTTACAATTGTCATTTCAAGAATTCCGCGAAATCATAGTATTGTCTGGAACAGATTATGAATTACCAGAATCGACCGAAAAATCAACTACTGATGTTATTAAATTCTCAAATATCAGTATAAAAAAGGCGTTTGAATATTACAAACAATATAAATCGATTGAACCGGTGGAAATGCGATTTATAGAAATATTACAAAACGATGTTGATATTGGTGAAAACACGTTCTATGATTGGTTGCATAATAAAGGAATTATTCAAAAACAAACCATGCAAAAGATAAGCTCGATGTTTGATATTTCAAATTACGCAAGTGAAATGAATGAATTCATTGATAAAAATACACCTACAGAAAAACCAAAGATGAATGTTTCTACAATAAAAACGATTATGCAAAAATATCATTTTATATTTGTTTGATGGTCAGTATTATGCAAAATATTTTAGTTGATGTTTCTTATTTTCTTTTTGTTTTTTTATGGAATCATCTATGGATTACATCTGGAACGAACATATTCTATGAATCCTTGTAAAAAAATATATAGAACTGCAACCTATATATTTTTTATTTGTCTTATCGTGTGGCATGTGTCTACTCACCTTATACAATTGTTGAAATGTAACAACCAGCATAATCTTCAATACCTGTATGTGTCAAACAGATGGAAATATCAATGTAAATGTCACCATTTAATTTTGCCCATCTATGGCAAAATAACCAATCTTCTGAATAATAATGACCGTCTTCTACATTGCAGTCAAACAAAGCATATGCCATTTTGTTTTCTTCTTCCTTTAAAAATCCAATATCATCTACATATTTTGTGTAGGAATAGGCTGTCATCATTTTTTCAATAAGAGGACGTCTTATCATCATAAACCCGGTTGCCAAGTGTTTGACTTTTGTAAGATTGTTCTCAACATCAAGTGAATTGGACAAGTAGTTAATATTATACTTTACCATATTGAATCTTACCATGTCTTCGTCTTTGATTACATCTTTTAACATAGAATCGTTTTTCTTTTTTAATAGTCCTTGGACAACATTGGAATTATATGGGTTTAATGGGTCGTTCACGAGTTTCTTCCAATCATATTGTTTTAATGGGTATACTCCTCCAACCAAATCCTTGTCAGCAATCAATAATTTGAGGATTTCAATGGGTTCCCACGTAATATCATTGTCGATAAATAAAAAATGGGTGGCATCTGAGTCGGTCATTGCTCTGGCAATCAAATTGTTGCGTGCACGGCTCACCAAGCTGTCGTTCCTACAGAATTCTATTTTTAATGGAACGCCGATTTCGCGAAACAATCTGACGGTATTTATTAGTGAATAAACGTAATTTGAATAACACATGCTTCCAAAACAAGGTGTCAAAATATATAATTTGACCTTATTGGTTTCCAAGTAAACCTTTAATTTTTCTTCAAATACACTTTGTTGTGCTTGCTTTATCGATAAATTATCTGAGTTTTCTTGAGAAGGTGCAGGTGCAGGAGTAGATGCAGATGCATCAGTAGAAACAGGACTCTGTTCAGAATATAAATTCTTGTCCTCGTCAACGATGTTGAATTTAATGTTGTCTTCGCTCATACTATACTTGTGTATAATGACTATTATATATATATTGTTTAAATGGTTTTGTAGTAATTCATTTATATAAACCAAATCGGTTTATGTAGATGAAAATTATACAGTCGAGATATTATTTTTATTACACCTTTTCTCATTTAAAACGCCCATTTTATTAGGCAAAAAAATAAGAAAAAAATGTAAAATCAATAGTAGGAATTTCACCTACGATGGTCTTACTTTTTCATCTTCCTTGTTTTTAATTGAAGATGTGAAAGACGAAATTTGAAAACATACTGGTCGTTCTTGGTATAATACCTCGAAAATAAAAATATTTATTATCATTCCATAATAAATATTTAGTTTGTTTGTTTTGTTCGGCGTAATGTGAACGTAAATGTATTTTTTCTTGGTGATTTTTTCTATTGTTTCTGATTATACGTTAAAAACTGCTTATGCAGTGGCGGCAGGAGCAGCGGATTTAATGAAGTGATGCTTCATGTATTTTTGTAAGTTAAAGTAAGTAAGGGCATCGGTTTTTCCAAGTTTAAGAAGTTTGGCTAATTTGGCATCAGCGTTGATTTTGCGTCCGTTGGTAGGGTCTTGGAGTTTGGCAGCACGGATGTAAGCATGGATTTCCTTGCTGACAGCGGTTCTGGCAAGTTCAGTTCCTTTCTCCTTTCCAAGGAAAACAGCTAATTCGTCACTGATAAGAGTTGGTTTAACAAATCCAGAAGGGGCTCTGTTTCCAGAAGTGCGCTTCTTCTTTTGGGAAGCTTTTTGGGCACTCTTTAATTCACGAGCAATAGCCTTGTCAAGAACTTTGTATTCGTTCTTCATGGCAGCAACAACAGAGGTGAGTTTGTTGATTTTCTCGCCAAAGTCAGCGAGTTTAGAAGTAAGAGATGAAACATCTGATTGTTCGCTATCAGTAGCAACTGGCTCGGCAACTGGAGCAGGAGCAGGGGCAGCAACATCAGATTTAGACTCTTTTGGGGCTTTAACCTTCTTTTCGGCTTTTGGCTTTTCGGCAACAGGAGCAGGGGTGGATTCAGTAGTTTTAGCAGCTCTAACCATCTTGTGATTATATACTACTATATAGGTTCTTTTTTAAGTATTTTAACGCAAATATATATTTATTTTTGACTTGAATTAAGCAAATAAAAATATTCCTAAAGTTTTTGTTTTTACATGCAAGTTTTTCGGACCCCTCCTTTTGGACCCAAATTAATAATGAATGGATTCATACAACCAAGGCATTGACAATCGAGCCGGGGTGGATACAACAGTTAATGCTGATAAAACATGCAAGGCTCCTATTTTTCTATATTCATCATCAAAACCACAATATACTAAATATTCCATGACTTTCACACAAATCTCCTTCATAACTTCCATTTGAATCTGATAAAAATCAAGGTTCCTTCGTGAAATTTCATGAAATGGGTCAGCGACAATACAAATTTTGTGTTTGGTTTCACTAGTTAATCCGCCACGATAATTCCAAATTTCATACATGATTCGATACAGTCGGATATATTCACGTCTTCCTAAACTAGTAAACCATGACATGTTTGTGTAATTGCCCAACAAATCAATTTCCATAAAAAGTCCTTGTATTCTTGTATAAATGGGATTTGCTCGAATCACTCTTAATTGCTGCCAACGTTCTTGAACCATTGTATTATTTTCTACTAAATAAGTTTGTGATGGTTGCACTCTACGGGTGTCGTTATTTACGTTCCTATTTCCATATCGTATTTGATACATTCGGGATAATGATTCATTACGGCGTGACATATTGTGTGGTATGCTTTCATTCTCATCATTATATATTCGTAACATATGATGCATATTTGTAAATATAGGTGCATCCGCCGGTAATGAAAATATGATTTTTATCAAATTATACAAAATAATAATATTCTGAATGATAGTAGAGGATATAATTTCACGGTTGTATGGATTTTTTATTGCCTTTTTCGTTTTGATTAAATGGGCAAGAGATATGATATTACAACCAAAAGTAAATTTTCCGTCGTTTGATTTAAAAGATACAAAAAATTCCATGGGTATTTCGGTAAGAGGTTCTAATGTATAAAAATCATTTTCATTCACACATATTTTGGTATTTTTATAAGCATCTCCTCGTAATGCAAATGATTTGCGCGTAATATATCCTCTATATACACTCTGTATTTTTTGTGTTTTGAAGGATTGTTTAAACTTCCCGTGAATACGTTCTATTAAAACAGGTTTGTTTCCTGTGACTTTTAATTTATTATACTTTGCAATTTGTTTTAATTCTGGCAATTTATATTTGGATAACAGAACAGATTTATTAAAATAATCTAGGTAAGACATTTCAATGGGTAATCGATTTTCTGTATTTTGTGGTCGCTGTTCTCTTTGAGTTTTTTTTTGTAATTCATTTTCATTTATTTTGAATATGTCACTGTTATAAGTAATCAATGGTTTTGAAAACATAATATTTATTATATTATAATATATCTATATTATTTGTTTGACAGATATTTTCAGGTATACATTATATACAGCATATATCATACGGAGAACAAGTGTATGGAGAACAACATAACTCTATTCCCATATTGTGCGTGAAAAATATTTCATAAAATTGATTTAAAAAGGACACACTATACATATCATACACCACATATCTAGCTCTACTTGAAAATGTCTAAAACTTACACTGCAAACACTTCTACTGCAAACTCTACCGTGAAAAAAGTAATTGAATTTGCTGATTGGAACCCTAAACTCCACAAATACATGGCTCCAAAAGTAAATGATAAAGGCGGGAAATCCATATCACTTATTAGCAAGCAAACTAACCGAGCACTTCACTTAAACACTCCTCTTATGATGACATGGGGCGTCTCTGACTTTTGCGATGAACATGGCAATTCTGATGGAAAATATAAAATCTCAATTAATTTTCCAAATGAAGAATACAAAACAACAGAAACCGACACGTTATTAAAAAAGATGATTGAATTCCAAGAACAAGTTTTAGACGATGCTGTTGAAAACAGTGAATTATGGTGGGGAGAAAAAATGTCTCGCGAATTAGTGAATCACACCTTCTTCCCATTTTTGAAATACAAGAAAAACAAAGATACTAAAAAATTTGATTACACCAGTGCTCCTTCCATTCACGCAAAGGTTCCATTTTATGATGGAGCGCGTTGGGATGTTGAATTGTATGATACCAATTACAACTTGATTTTCCCATGCGAACACGCGGATTTAACACCAGTTGATTTCATACCCAAGATGAGCAAAGTTGCCTGCACTCTTCAATGCACTGGTCTTTGGATTGGTGGTAAGGGATGGGGTCTCACTTGGAAATTGGTTCAATGCATTGTAAAGCCAAAAGAAACAGAATCTATTAAAGGAAACTGTCAAATCAAGCTGTCTGAAAATGACAGGGTGAACATGGAAAAACAAAATCCAAAGGAATATGAGGATTTTGATAATGGTGATGTTCCTGAAACAAAATCATTTGCCGCAACAGCACTCGTTGAAAACAGCGATGACGATGACGAAGACGAACCAGCTCCTGCTCCTGCTCCTGCTCCTGCACCAGAAAAAGTAGTCGCTGCTCCTGCTCCTCCAGAAGCTCCTAAGAAAAAGGTAATTGTTAAGAAAAAGGTAACTGCATAAACGCATTCGAAAAAAACCCATAAAAATAATACATCAATACGGTAATATATCTCAACACATGTCTATTTGTATATATTTTTTTATGTCACCGACATGAACTGAACCATCTTTACAAAATATAAGTGTAAGCCATTTATATTTTGAATTATAATTATGAACTCCGACTCCGCACATGCACATACAGATGCTCTGCTATTTATACATAACAACTTATTATTCCAATGTCAAATATATAATAATATCTCCAAGTTTACTCGTGTTATACATGTCGTCTATATTGATTCGCGGAATGCCTTGTTCATACAAATATTGAATCTGTTTTTTTTTAATGAACAGTTTTTCACTTGGAAATGTAATCAATTGAGAACCCAATGAAAATTCCAACCTGTTTTTTTCGAATACCTCAGTAATTGGCTTTGATAACCATACATGAATATTATTCTGGTCATCAATGAGTATATTTTCAGGTAACACTGGAAAGCAGTCCACATATATTTCATTGGATTCATTGGATGATTCATCGGATGATTCTTCGGATGATTCACCGGATTCGTTTGAAACCAGTGGTTTTGGTTTTATATCATACACCAATTGTTGATGCCATAATGGCACAATGTATACATGTTGGTTTATCGTTAATTTATACACATTGGATGCAAATAAATCGTCCAATACAGGATGTAATATGATTCGCTCATCTTTTTCAAATTTGTGTTTTACAATTTCATGTATGTTCTCTATAAATTCGTCGGAAAAATGAAATACATCTGAATAGGTCACAATGATTTCATACATCCGTTTCAATATATGTTTATCAATGTTTTTTATAATGTGAATCGCTTTCTCTTCGCATATTTCAACGATTTTTCGCATAAATTCAATCAAAACAAATCTGTTGGATGATTCTTCTTTAAACACCCCAGACAAGAATGATTTTAAAATATAAACATAGTCCATATATTCTGCTTGATTGGTAGTATCAGACACATCAAACAAATAATTATTCTGTAAGTAATCATATGCCTCTTTTACTTCTTGAAATCGTTCCGTTGCATCTTGGTTACTATTTTTATCTGGGTGATATTTCAGAGCTAATTTCCTGTATGACTTACGAATCACCTCTTCTGTGGGCGACCATTCTTCGATTTGCAATATAGTTAATGCCTGTTTTTTTGTCATGGTGGTTTCATTTGTCATATCCTTTTATCTTTACTATAATGTAAAACATAATACTTTCTAAATGGTATATGGGACGATAATTATTGTTAAAATATTTTAAAAATACATATATCTTTTGTAAGACAGCCGACACATCTCTGGATTTCAATTGTCCGTTCAATATAAAATGCGTTAATATATACCATACACATTCTGTCATATCTAAATTGTATATCAATATATCATACAGTGAATCCCTGAAATTCATGAAATGTATCATATCACACTCGGTTATTTCATGAATAATTTTATCACAAATAATATTGAAAATGTCTTTGGGTATTTCTTCCGTAGAACTTATCAATGATAATGACTGAATTTCTTTGATGTTCATCAATGTATTTGTATCAATTTCTTGTAATATCTTGACTGCATTTGGTTTTTTAATCACCTTTTCCGCATATTCCAAGAATTGGGATTTGTCCGGTTTTTGTATATTCAATACCAAACAGCTGTTCAATATATTTGCCGGAATAAAACTAATATGTTCGGTCAGTATAATAAATTTTACCTGGATATTCATAATATGAAACGAATTATACTGTTGGATGTAACTATAAAAAATGTCTAATAATTCGCTGTGTATCATATGAAAATTCTTACAGAGAATAATTCCGATTTTTTCTTGTTTTACCGAGATAATATCCACAATCTGAAAATAAATGTCGTGCCACAGATTTTTAGAATTACACCCTAAGAATGACATGTCGATTTCATAATGAATGTCACTGATATGAAATATATACGTCTGTTTTTCGCTTTGGACGGTTATTTTCTTTTCGTATTTCAATTCACTTGGGCTATACTTTTTCAGAAAATACAGTATTTGCGAGTATTTTCCGGAACCCACTGCGCCATATACAATGATGTTCTCGAAATCTCGTAGTTTCTTTGGAAATCCGTATTGATATACATCCAATAGTTCTCTGTGTAGATTATATTTTTCAACAGAGGATATATATTCATCGGTGTTGGTTTCATAAAATTTCATGATACAGTTATTTATACATATTGGTTGAATTTTTTATGTTGTTTGACCGCACGCGTATTTATTATGTAATATATTGTATCACATAATACAACTATCCATCGCCGACATCACTATCCAAAGAAAGAGAACCTATTGGTATATGTCTCGACGAGCCTTTTTATTTTTTAAAAATTCAACAGCCAAATACATACTGTAAGGTGCTAATACCAACAATAAAACAGAAAATAAAATACCACTCACATTCAATATGATATTTTTAATTTTACCAGTAGAATAAGTTACTGTAATTATATAAGCGAACATAAATACAAAAATCATGAAATATTCTAATACATTTTTGTATGAACTCATAATCAATGCATTTGGTAGCGTCAATTGGTATGTATTAAAATCGTTTGTTGATTTTTTCCCGTAATCAAATACTGCAATGACAACTGCAGCCCCGCAAAATTGCAACAACAATGTAATTAATATAACAAACACGAATATTTTTACATAACTGCTATTGTCGGATGTAAAATCAAGGTTGAACTCCGGATTAAACAATGCACGCATCAATGTTTCTATGGATAACAAATCGCGGAATAAAAATAACACTGTAAAAAACAGTAGTATTAACAACACTATAAACAATATGAACTGTGTAGATTCTAAACGTAGATAATAAAATGCAATGAAATATAACACAAACAGTATTGTATATCTCAATACAATCGGTATGATATTGGCGATATCCATTTGAGAACTATTTATTGTAGTATTTGTTGGCGCCATCTTGGGTTACTTCTTATATTATTATATCATATTTTATCGGAACTATTGGAACTATTGGAACTATCGGTCTAACACACATTATATGTATCTTTTATCCATTTCAATAGTGTTTCTTCACTTGCAAATTTATAAGATTGTTTGAATTTGTGTATGTTATAAAATTCCGGTTTTGTCATATCTTCTGTTTTATAATAAATATATGCACCATACTTTCCAAGTCGTATGGATAAGTGGTCGTTCAGTATTCGAACTATCTTTTTATTTTCTATTGGACATGGAGAACCCACTTCTTGTTTTGCAGGTGTTTTTTCGTCGTTTGTATTTTTATCCTCGTCTATGTGACCTTCTAATGGTTCTGGTTTCACCAGGTCTTCTAAACAATATCCTCCACTACGCAGAACGTCTAAATCCAACACAATATCCTTGCGTATTGACTTGTATTCATATTCCCCCGTTTCCAGTATTTTTCTCAATACCGCTCCATATTTTTCATACACGATTTTATATTCATCCGTCTCCTTCACATCAAATATTTGTTTGACAAGGGTTTTTGTAGGCTTCATTAATATTGTTATTTCTTCGTTACATCTCTCACATACATCATACCAGTTCACCGCATTACCTAAAGCAATTTCATCCAATTCAGATTCCATTTGTTTTGTATAATCATACGAGAACAAAGAATAAAAATGTTCTGTTAAAAAATCAGCAACCATCATACCAATCGGTTGTATCACCAGTTTAGATTTTTCTTCACCAAACACCTTATTCTTTTCCTCGATTATTATATTTTTGTCTGTCGACCGTAACATATATTCCGTTATTTTTATCGATTTCCCGGGAATATCCATTTTTTTTACATATTCGCGTTCAATATTTGTATCTACTATCATCGCATAAGTCGAGGGTCGACCGATTTCTAAATCTTCTAATTTTTTAATCAATGACGCCTCTGTATAATGTGAATGTCGATGAGTCATTACCACTGAAAATGCAACCGACTGATACGGTATTTCATTTGCAGGTAAACTCTTAAAATATAATGACAATCCGGTTCCAGACAAGGTTTCTTTATCGGTATTGTTCTCTGATAATTTTTTCCAACCAGCAAACACTGGAATTTCTATTGTGTGTCTATAAAAGTGATTCATCGGTGCAGACACACTGATTAACACATTCTGATAGGTAAAAGTGGACATACAACTCTCCACGGTATTCTTCCAGATTAATTTATATAATTTATTGGCGCGTTGGTTCTCTAAACTTACATCCAACAAAAGTATATTTGTAGGACGTATTGCCTCGTGCGGATTTGCAGTATCTGTGTTTTCAACCGTCTCCAAATTTCCTACATATTCTTCTCTATGGAATCGGTCAAGCACATATTCTTTCACTGACTTTGTAAAAATGGGACTGTATTTCAGAGATTCTGTTCTCATATACGTAATGTATCCATCCTGGTATAATTGTTGACAAATGGACATGGCTTCTTTGGGTCCAATGTGTAATAAAGATGATGCCGCTTGTAGTAACCCAGAAGTGCTGAAGGGTTTGGGAGGAGATTTATAATGTTCAGATGGAGAACCGATGTTCAGTTTGTGCGAATGGGTTTTGGTCATTTCTAAAAAATCAAGGATTTCTGTAGGTGAGTTCTCAAAGGAATGGTCCAACAGGAATTCTATTTTCTTCTGTGTAAAGACCCCGGTTACCTTGTATTTTTGCTCGGGAACCAGATTTTTTCGTTCCAATTCATTTTCATGGATAAGTCGTAAGGCAGGTGTTTGACATCTCCCCGCCGATAAACTGTTCTCTTTGTTCTTATACAAGTATTTCCACAATACCGGCGAAATTTTAAATCCGATAAAAACATCTAATATCTGTCGAGCTTGTTGTGCTTTTACCATATTCATGTCGACTGTGGTCGGATGCTCGACTGCCTTTAAAAGTGCGGGTTTTGTGATTTCATGGAATAATATGCGTTTGGTGATTGCTACGTCCAAATCAAACACTTGACATATATGCCATGCAATGGATTCTCCTTCTCTGTCTGCATCGGATGCTAATATGACGTTTGATTTATGGAACTTTGCGATAACGGACCTCATCCAATCGATGTGGGTCATTTTATCGGGCAACAACTCAAATGTAATTGAATAGTTGTTTTTCTTATCAATCGACTTTAATCCTGTGATTTTTTGTATGTGTCCCATCGAGGATATACAACAGTAATCGGTGCCGAGATACTCTTCTATTTTTTTGCATTTGGATGGAGACTCTACAATCACCAAATATGTTGAATATGATGCAGATTTAGGAATTTCCTTTTGAGTATTTGTATTTTTGTATTTTTTCACCTTGTAGTATTGTTTTACCATTGGGGGGTCTATCGATGAAGTATAATAATATATAGTAATAGTGTATAGTATTTATATTTTTTATTGCGTAATGTCTGCAAACAGTTTTAGCCCAGAATCTAAAATAGAATTGGAGGTGTTAAACTTTTTATACAAGGGAGTGGGTGAAATAAAACATATGAATATACCGGATGACAGTGAACTTACCAAAAAACAACACCAACAATTAAAAAAATACATTGATACAATACCCTTGTTTTATTTGAATATCATAAAGTATACCAAAACCTTGTATGAAGAAATTCGATTGTCCAAATTAAATGGTAAACCCCAGACAATTTATATTATTACAAAGAGAACAGACCCGTTGTTGGTTCGATTTTTTTCTAAAAAATATACGGAAGTTGATGCACCCTATCTTTTTATGGGAAAAAAGACGGATTATAATATTCGTTCAGACAAAGATAAGTATTCTAAAAGCCATCCATATTTATTTATGGATAAAAATGGCACGATAACCGATGGCAAACAGGATTTGTTTGAAATCTTTGATGAAAATATTGAAATCGATATTATACCCCCGTCTTCTCCTGAACCTTCTCCGGAACCCATGAAAATGAGCCAACCTAAAAAACAGGATAAATCCTTATCACCATTACAGCCATTACACCGTGATATAGGAACATCTCCCATGGAACCTGTGGCGGTCGAAACAGCAGCAGCAGCAGCTGAACCTGTGGTAGTCGAACCTGTGGCGGTCGAAACATCATCTGAACTTAAACCCGCAGTAGCTGAACCCGCAGTAGCTGAACTTAAACCCGAAAACAAAACACACTATAAATTAAAACCTGTTCACATCGATGTAGTTCATGCTATACCGATTATACCATCTATAAAACCGATTCATGCAATACCTATTACCAATAAAATCCAAACACGTAAAACAGAAAAGAAAACTCGAATAAAGATAATACTGCCAAAAAAACAGTTAAAAAATAAAATGCAAACAAAGAAACTCTCAACAAAGAAACTCTCAACAAAGAAACTCTCAACAAAGAAACTCTCAACAAAGAAACTGTTAAAAAATAAAACGCAAACAAATAAGAAAAGGAATATTACAATATCTTCTTCAGTTGTATTGTAACACCGTGGTTATCCATATTATATAATATCATAATGAGAACATGATATTATTTATGTTAGTAGTTGCAACTTACCTAATGCATAAAATACAAATCGGCTAATATTGCAAATATCATTGGCATCTGCCAATTTGAAAAAATTTTCGCATAATGGGTGTCTTTTAATACATACACTTGATAACAAATAATTATACTACATATCAATGCAATGGTGAGCGATACAATTAATATTTGTTCGACCAATAAAAAAGAATGTTCGGCTGACATTATACTATACTACCAGGAAAAATAAAAACCAAAATGATATAGACATACATAGAGTAATAATATGTATACTTTAATAATTATAATGCCATCCTCCTATCAAGTAATCATTCACGATAGAGCCTATTCAAAGTGGTCATTTATATCTGATGAAGATGGAGTCGTTACCGACCACCCAAAAATAAATCCTATTTCTAAAAAGCTTTTTTCTAAAGATATAATCATGTATGACCCAACCGATGAAGATTTTTTATCTGTGATTCATTCTCCGGTCCGTAACGGAAATCCTATTCCTGGAATTTTAATTCTTGAAGATAATAAAACCTACGGACGGACACACGAACGGACACACACGAGAACACACGAAAGAATACCCGGAAAGACATATACGAAAACCAGAACGAAAAGTAGAATGTTATACAAATGTATTCCAAACGACTCCCAATTACCAGCTTTTTTGGTGCCGTATGAAGTGCAACTCGGGTTTTCAAAAACCTATATTAACAAATATGTATTGTTTAAATTCAATAGTTGGGAAGAGAACCATCCTCAAGGTATCCTGATGGAAACCCTTGGTGATGTAAATGTTCTGGACGTATATTATGAATATCAATTACATTGCAAACAGGTTCATTCATCTATTACTGAGTTTACCAATAAAACGCGAGACCAAATAAAAGGCATGAATGATGAAATACACACACACATCATGAATGACCCAAATTTCCATATAGAAAATCGTCTGTTTGATAAACATATATTTACAATCGACCCTGCAGGTAGCAGTGATTTTGATGATGCATTTTCATTTACACCTGCGGAAACTACCACGATGCCAACACGATTGTCCATTTATATCGCAAATGTATATGTATGGTTAGAAAAACTCAGGTTGTGGCATTTTTTCAGTGACCGCATATCTACCATTTATCTGCCTGATAAAAAACGAACCATGCTTCCAACAATATTGTCTGAAAACTTTTGTAGTTTAAAATCAGGAGAACAACGTTTTGCGTTTGTCATGGATATTGAAATAGATGCTTCCGGAAAAATGACACATACATTTAAAAGTGTCATGATAAAAGTCAAACAGAATTATGTGTATGAATCGGACCCCTTACTTGCAAATACACATTATAAATCGTTATACAAATTCACAAAAACATTGAATTCGGACGTGAAAGATAGTCATGACGTGGTTTCTTATTGGATGGTGCATTTTAATACCGAATGCGCAAAATATATGGCAAAAAATGGTATAGGAATCCAACGAAAAACCGAGAAGACTGTCTTTCTGGAGAACTCGCTACTACATTTTTTATCGGATACTCATCTTACAGGAAAATATAGTCTATTGGATAAGTCGGATGTAGATTCGTCTACCTGTCCATATACGCATATTACCAGCCCAATACGCAGATTAGTTGATTTGCTCAACCAAATATGTATATTTATTTCGTTGCAATTGGTCACCACTATATCACCTGAATGTTTTCATTTTGCGAGTAAATGGATGACACGTATTCCAGAAATAAATGAACAAATGCGAAATATACGAAAGGTTCAAAACACATGTGACCTGTTGTATAAATGCACAAATGTGCCGGATGTTATACAACGAAAATACACTGGCGTTCTCTTGGATAAAAGACAAAAACAATCGAATGCGAACGACCCCGTCAAATCTTTTACATACAATGTATATTTGGAAGAATTGAAACTCATTTCGAAATTCAAGACATACACCGAATATAATGTGGGTGAAAGATATTTATTCGGGCTGCATGTGTTTCATGATGAATATAAACAAAAAATACGAGTGCAGTTACTATCGGAAGTAACAAAATAAAATAATATAAATAGTTTGCATTATTATTTACACCTTTGGACTTTTCTTACAATCAAATATTTCACATACTTTATTCATACTATCATTATGTTTCAAATAATATTTAACCGCACCCAATTTATAATCGTCACTTTTGTATTTATTCATATAATATATTATAAAAAACCTATTAAAAGTTCAATTTTAAATATTCAAAGGTTTATATTATTTGGTTATCGGTTCTCTCTTATCATGAATATAAACTCTTTGTTATTTTGGTTGATATGCACGCGTCAAGTATTCCATTATATTTGTAAAGATACATCTCACACATATACTATCGATTTATCACCCCCAACCCAGGTGAACCACACGAATTCGAACCCACAGGGTATTATCAAACAATTCATGAAATTCCCATCAAAACCAAAATTCATAAAAAATATAGATATGGATAACAGTAGATTTTTATTTATGTTGTTGACTATGTTTTTGTAGGAGGACATCATGTCCAGTGAGCCATTTTATATGTCATCGATATTAATGACTTGTTCGCCTGTTTCAAATGTATTTGTTAGTTCCGATGATGCGGCTGTGTCTGCGAGACTGGAACTCAAATTGTCTTCAACCGTTGTAAATATGAATTCGTCATTTCTATCTGAAGAAGATGAATTGCCAAACATTTCACGCATAGAGGATTCTAAGAAATCGGTTGGGAATTTTGGTTTTTGTTTTAATTGGTCGAGTTCCAATGCTGAATACACTTCTAAAATATCAGATTGTTCCAACTTGTCAGAAGCTGTTTCGGATGCCCAATCACGAATACCGACTAATACAACGGTTCCAGGACCGATGATATTATTACGTTTTCCTTTTCCACGAAATTTACCACGTATAATGCCTTTACGATATTTTAAATCGTCGCAATATATTTCACACATACATCCTCCATATATTTTACGAACGACCGCATACTTTTCTTCGTCACATTCAGACATTCGCAGACGATTTGACGTGTTTGGTTTCTCATTTTTCCTTGCAAAACTTTTCGCTTTGTTTCCACCCAAATTTTTCACCATTTTGTTTTTATAGTAAATGTATACAAACAAAAATAGAATAAATCAATTTTATGTAGTCAAAATATATAATGAGCTATAACAGAAAAACATATGACACTATAAATAATGTGTTTGATAAGATAATCCATTTTTTAGATGAACGAAAGACACCATCTATGCAAATCAAAAAGGGCGGGGGTATGACGGAACCATATAAATCATATAAACATCTCATGGATAATGTGTTTCAATATTTCAATTTTGTTCAAGCAGAAAAGGAGGCAAATGAAGAAAAATATGCAGAGTCGATTTCAGATTTAGACAAAAAGTGTGATGACTGTGAGAAATATAAATGTAAAGGAGAACCTTCTGGACCTGGTGGACCTTTATTCATGACATCCAGTGCCGAGGAACAACTTGCGAGAGAACAACCCGTGGAAAAACAACCAGTGGAAGAACCCGAGAAAGAACAACCAGTTGAAGAACCCGAGAAAGAACAACCAGTTGAAGAACCCGTTGAAAAACAATCCGTTGAAAAACAACCCGTGGAAGAACAACCCGTGGAAGAACAACCCGTGGAAGAACAACCAGTGGAAGAAGAACCTGAGAAAGAACAAACAGAAATAAGGTTAATTAGAAAGGACGGTCTGATTGAGTAGTGTGAGTCAAAGTGTGCAAACAGGGATGCGAAGTGTGGTGGAGGTCGAGATGCGAGAGTTAGAGGAAGGGTGGGAGGTTCGATATTATAAGATGAATGAGGTAGAGAGAAAGTATAAAGGGAGGCTGTGCTGGATGAAGAGATATAATGAA
>Ga0209135_1000051_pt1 | contig 37549 bp, 38 predicted proteins | sample LauGreSBDMM110SD_4_FD_187570 | JGI IMG/M metagenome (GOLD analysis project Ga0209135, IMG submission 187570) | Freshwater lake microbial communities from Lake Michigan, USA - Su13.BD.MM110.SD (SPAdes) (version 3) | ecosystem: Environmental > Aquatic > Freshwater > Lake | place: Lake Michigan... | reverse complement strand
CGAAGTGGTTGAAGTCGTCATTCAAACCGGCCCATACACAGGGCTAGCGCCCGTGTTGATGGGCTTAGCCGCGCTGAGCGCGTAACGAGCTTCCGGGCGCCTACCTGACTTAGTCGCCCCCCCCCCTCAGGACCCACGGCGGGCAAGAACCCAACCCAAATCGTCGCTAAAAAAGTTAGAGAGATTTCAGGCCAAGCACAGTCGTACTCCGATGCTAGGTGCGTCACGAAAAATTACGCCAACCTGACAAACGCCACTTCTAAGCTTTCTGATGTTAGGGAATAACCCTAGGTCATTCGACAGTGCAGAGAACTATACTTTGTGGTCAATTTTTTAAATGTCATCAGATCATTTATTCCAGTGAGGAGTCCTTCATGAGTGAAATCAAGCCAGCAGTCAATGCGGTGAAAGCTCGCCGTAAATTTCTAACCGGCGCCACTGCAGCCGGTGCCGGCATGGCTACCTTGGGTTTCCCCATGGTGTCCAATGCCCAAACCGTAAACTTTCGCTTCCAGTCAACCTGGCCTGCGAAAGACATTTTTCACGAGTACGCACTTGACTATGCGAACAAAGTGAACTCAATGTCTGGCGGACGTCTGAAAATTGACGTGTTGCCTAGTGGCTCAGTTGTTGGTGCGTTTAATTTGCTCGATGCAGTTTCAAGCGGCACGCTTGACGGTGGCCACGGCGTCTTAGCCTACTGGTACGGCAAGAGCCCAGCCTTGGCTCTGTGGGGTTCAGGACCGGCCTTTGGCATGGACGCTAACATGCTGATTGCTTGGCACCAATATGGTGGCGGCAAGCAGTTACTCGAAAAAATTTACGCCAATCTGAAAATGGATGTTGTGTCGTTTGTCTACGGCCCAATGCCCACTCAGCCACTTGGCTGGTTTAAAAAGCCCATCACCAAGACTGAAGACTTCAAAGGTCTCAAGTTCCGCACTGTTGGTCTGTCGATTGAAATCTTCAACGCCATGGGCGCATCGGTTCAGGCGCTGCCTGGTGCAGATATCGTTCCGGCAATGGATCGTGGCGTGCTTGATGCGGCCGAATTTAATAACGCTTCGTCAGATCGCACCTTAGGCTTTGCAGACGTATCAAAAGTCTGCATGCTGCAAAGTTTTCATCAAAGCGCCGAGCAATTCGAAATTCTGTTTAACAAAAAGAAATTCGATGCCCTGCCCCCTGAATTGAGAGCAATTATTGGGGTGGCGACTGAGGCCGCTTCAGCCGAAATGTCATGGAAGGCTGTTGATCGTTACTCAGCTGACTTCGTGAAACTGCAAACTGAAGACAAGGTACGTTTCTACCAAACACCTAAGTCGATTCTTGAAGATCAACTTAAGGCATGGGATGTCATCATTGCCAAAAAATCAGCCGAAAATGCTGACTTTAAAACGGTACTTGAGTCACAACGTGAGTTTGCTCGCCGTGCAGGTCGGTGGCAGAACTTTACTAACGTTGATTACAAAATGGCCTACGACCATTACTTTGCACCCAAGAAGTCTTAAGCAAAATCGGTGTTAAATCATAATCCGGATAGTTATCTATCCGGATTATTTTTTGCCGTTAAATAGTAGAGCCAAAGCAGATCATGGATTCAAAAAGAGATTTTAAAAAACTGATGTTCGTCGTCGATGAGATCAGCACGTTTGTTGGTAAGGGCTCTGGGTGGTTAATCATCCTGCTGATGGTGATGGTGTGTATTGACGTGTTTAGACGCTACGTACTCAATGCCCCCTCAGCGTGGATCGGTGAACTATCCGTGATGTCGTATGGTGCCGTCATTATGTTGTCGGGCGCGTACACGCTCGCTCAAAACGGCCATGTTCGTGGCGATTTTTTATACGGCTCAATGAAGCCACGCACGCAAGCCACTTTTGATTTGATTTTGTACATTGTTTTCTTTCTTCCCGGTGTCACAGCGCTGTGTTACGCCGGTTACACGTTTGCGGCTGACTCATGGCGCATTGGCGAGCACACCACGCAAATTGCCAACGGCCCACCGGTCTATCACTTTAAGTCTTTGATCCCAATCGCCGGCGCTTTCTTGCTTTTGCAAGGTTTTATTGAAATCATTCGTTGCGTCATTTGCCTCAACACTGGCGAGTGGCCAGCGCGCTTAAAAGACGCCGAAGAAATTGATGTGGTCGAGCAGCAACTACAAGCGTCAACCTACGTTGACGAAGAATCGAAGAACATGGCCATTGCACGCGCAAAAACGATTGATGAAGAGGCCCATCATCGCATTGGTGGCATGAAAGGAGAAAAGTCATGAGCGATCCGTATCTCGGGCTTTTAATGCTGTGCCTGATCGTTGTCGTGATTATGCTGGGGTTTCCAACCGCCTTTACCTTGATGGGCTTAGGTATGGCGTTTGGCTTCTTTGCCTTCTACGACCCAAGCGACGTCTGGACAAATAATAAGATTTTCACGCTAATGGTTCAGCGCACTTACGGAGGGATGACGAACGACACGTTATTGTCAATCCCGCTCTTTGTATTGATGGGTTACGTCATGGAACGTGGCGCCCTAGTCGACAAAATGTTTCACAGTGTGCAGCTCGCCTTTCGGGGCATGCCAGCATCGCTGGCGGTTGCCACGCTGGTCATTTGCACCTTCTGGGGTATTGCCAGCGGCCTAGTTGGCGCAGTGGTGGTACTGATGGGCGTGATCGCGCTTAAGCCGATGCTCAACGCTGGCTATGATATTCGCTTGGCTAGCGGCGTCATTACTGCGGGCGGCACACTTGGGATTTTGATCCCCCCTTCTGTGATGATTATTGTGTATGCCGCAGTTGCCGGCCAATCGGTTGTCAAGCTTTACGCTGCAGCCATGCTGCCAGGATTTTTCTTGGCATTGCTTTACTTGGTGTATGTGATTGGTTGGGCACTCATTGACCCTAAGATTGCACCTAAGCTGCCTCCTGAAATGCTGAAGGTACCCATCCCGGCTTCGGTAGCCTTTTTGCGCGACCACTATTCGACGAACTTTCTTGTGGCAACGATCAAAGCGGCGTTCGCACCTAGCCCATTATTGAACGCCTCTGAAGGCACGCGTATTACCTATGGCCGCGTGATCAAAAATTTAATTTCAGCGCTATTTCCGTTGCTCATGACGACCGCGCTGATTGCTGGCACGTGGTGGTATGTCGTCATACATCCCAAGACACTGTTCGATGAGGCACAAGCAGTGCTTGTGATTGCTAAGCCGTTACCCGGCCCCACCACGTCAGCCCCACCCAAAGCGCAAGAAGAGACCTTGGTAGAAATCGGCGCTGACAGCAGCTCAAGTTCGCGCTCTTCAAGTAACAGTGGCGGCGGTTTGGTTGCGCTAGATGCAGATCCCGATAATGCCGATAGCCAAAAACCAGATGTTTACTCCCCGCCCTCAGATAACTTCTATCTGTATTTTGGGATCGCCAGCTTTTTGACCGTGTTGCTGCTGATTAACTATTACCGCAAATTAAGAGACGAACAATTTGAAATTTTAAAGTTGCTCGTCGAGTCTGTGATGCCGTTAGGCATCTTGACGGTGGTTGTGCTCGCGGTGATTTTGCTAGGTATCACAACGGCCACTGAATCGGCAGCGATCGGTGCGGCGGGCGCTTTCTTACTGGCCTGGTCCTCGGGATCGTTTACTTTTGAACGCATGAAGCAAGCGGTATTCTTGACCACAAAAACCACCTCGATGGTTTGCTGGTTATTTGTTGGCTCGGCGCTGTTTTCAGCAGTCTTTGCGATTTTGGGTGGCCAACAGATCATCGAGAACTGGGTGTTAGGGATGAACCTATCGCCGCTACAATTTATGTTGCTCTCGCAGGCTTTGATTTTTGTGCTCGGCTGGCCGCTTGAGTGGACCGAAATCATTGTGATTTTTGTGCCAATCTTTTTGCCCATGCTGTCGCACTTTAATATCGATCCGATCCTTTGGGGCACACTGGTCTTTGTAAACTTACAAGCCGCATTCTTGTCGCCGCCGGTCGCGATGTCAGCGTTCTATCTCAAAGGGGTTGCGCCCCCGCATGTCACGTTGAATCAGATTTTTGCAGGCATGATGCCTTATATGTTTATCGTGATTATTTGCATGGCAATCATGTACGCATGGCCCGGCATGGCGCTGTTTCTCCCTAAATATCTTTATGGTGGTGGTTAAAATCAATATGTCAGCAGAAGCCAAACTCAAAGAACTGGGGCTGCAATTGCCCACGCCCCCTGTGCCCGTCGCAAGTTATGTGCCCTGGCGCAGGGCCGGGCAATTGCTTTATCTCTCAGGCCAAGGGCCGCGCGATGACGCTGGCAACATCAGCGTCGGGCGCTTAGGTCGCGACTGCTCAGTCGAACGCGGCTACGCCGATGCGCGACGCGTAGGGTTGCAACTTTTATCCACAATTCGCGCAGCAGTTGGTTCACTCGATCATGTCGAAGCAGTCATCAAACTGTTAGGCATGGTCAACGCCGAACCCGACTTTGGCGATCAGCCGAAAGTGATTAACGGCTGTTCTGATGTGTTGATCGAAGTGCTTGGTGAGCGCGGCAAACATGCCCGCTCAGCGGTTGGCATGGGCTCACTCCCTAACGCCATGACCGTTGAGGTCGAGGTGATTGTTTTAATAAAAGACGGGTTCTAAACCTGCAAGCACACCGCATGCGGTGTGCAATTGATCCGCAACGGCAGAGCCACTCGCCTACTCGGCGTGCTGCTCGCTAACCGCAGTGGGAATGCTTGCCGAACAGCTGCTCAAGAAACTCGACATACTTTGGCTGGTTTTTTAAGATGAGCTTGCAATTAAAAGGCTCTTGCTGAATTTGTCCAAAAAGATAGATCGTCCCTGAGATTGCAAAATACTCACGCGCATTGGATAAAAAATGGGCTTTCACTGCACTGGGTGGGTACATTTTTTCGCTGAGGGCTCGCTCGTAGGCTGCCAGTACAGTCGCATTATTAAAATCCCACTTATTTGCATCGTACGCGTGCAACATCTCGTGCAATAAGATCGGCCGCTTGGCGTCCATTGGAATCAAGTCAGTCACCACCTGCCCTTTCGGCTTCGGCGTGGCATTTTTTCGACGATACAACGCATGTGTGCCAGGAGCGCTAAATTCTGGATCGGCAAAAATCGGAATCGTTTTCATAAATGACAGCATCTCTGCTGGCAGACCAACCGACTCAATCACCTTTATTTGTTCGATGTAGCTCGGCGTCAAGGCTTGCCGTTGGGCGGGCGACAAGCGCGACATATCAACCAAAAAACCGCGAAACTCGGGGTGCGCGACGGCTTGAGACAAACAGGAATGTGAGAAAACTAGACTCAACAGAAAAACAGTAGTTTTTAGCATGCCAGCCTCAATAAAAAATTTTTGGCCTCTTAGACCTTTTTAAACCCTAACGCTCAACTTTTAAAGTAAACAAACGCGCAAAATATTGATCGAATAAAAGTGATGCCCTACTGCTCGCCGAGCACTGTCTTGGCAATCCGCTGGGCCGCTTGCGGCCCACGCGTAGTCAACCAATTTGGGTTCGCCTCTAGCAAGTTTGTCATCATCTCTTTCGCTTTAACGCGCTCACCCATTCGGTACATCGTATAGGCATATCTGAACTGATGTGTCGGCTCGGCTGGGTCTAATTCAATTGCGCGCAAAATTAGAATTTTTGCCTCTTTTAAATCATTGAGTTCGGTACTCACAAAGGCCGCATGTGAGTGTGCCCACGAGGCTCTCGGGTTGGCCTTGATCGCCGCAGCAAATTCTGTATAGGCTTTGCGCAGGGCTTCTTTGGTTGGGGGCTGGCGGTCTACTGCACGCATATACTCGAGCCCCAAGTGAATGTGACAGCCCGGCGATTGCACCGGTAGCGCGCAGGCCTTTTCAAATTGTTTGACCGCGGCAGCACGATCACCGGAGGCGCGCAACGCGACGCCTTTCGCGTTAAAGCCAAGCGGACTAGACGGGGTAAGCAAAATAGCGCGGTCAGCGTATTCGATTGACTGTGCATAGCGTTTTTGGTTGACTTCAAATTCAGACAGACCGATTAACGCTGGGAAAAAATCTGAGTCTATAGAAAGCGCCTCAAGTAAATACTGTTCACGTTCAGCGACAGGGGCAAGGGTTGAACGAAGCCAAAGCGCAAACTTACGCTCGGCCGGAGTACCTGAGATGATCATTGGGCGTAAAACTTCTAAGGCTAGCTCTGGCTTACCCAACCGCTGGGCGGCGAGTGCTGCGCGCAACGGCTCAAAATGGGCATATAAGTCGAAGGCTAGCAGCTTGAGTAAATCGTCAACCGTAGATTTTTCAGCATTATTTTTTCGCTTTGAAATGACCTGCTGAGACAGGCGTATTCTGCCCTCGAGACCTGTTGTACCCGGTTCAGTCAACACGTTTGTGATGTCACCCGAGATAACTTGTGGGTGTTTCTGAAAAACAAAACGCACGGCTTGTTCAATCGACTGAAGTGAAATACCGCCGACGCTCGCCTCAATTTTTGCATCAGTCCCCTTCGACATCCCACTAAACAATGCGTTCTCTGGGCCATCGACCCCCCCCTTCGGGTTAGTGTTCGCAATGGATTTGTAGGCATTAATCTCGTCTAGCAGGCGTTGAACCACCACCTCACTCTTAAAGCCCAAAGCCTCTAAGCTCTCCGGAATCTCGATACGGTCGAGCACGACCGAGGTTGGCTGAAAGACCGACTTAAATACAAAGCCAGTTCCAAATAAAGCGCTCGCACTGATGATGAGTGACGTGACCGTTTTTGAGACGTTTTGAACGATATTAAGGTGATCGGCGAGAGCCATCCAGGCGCTTCCTACAAGACTTGGGCAAAATTGCCCCTATGAAAGACACGAATATATTACCTTGGGCTCAGCCTCTTGAGTTCGAGCAACGCCCGGACCCCTGCATTGTTGGGGGCTGTTGCGAGGAAGCGACGAACTTTCGCCCAAGGCTTCTGCCATTCGAAACCTAGGCTTTGGCGATAAAAAATTTCTGAATAGCCCAAGACGGTTTGATTATGGTAATTTAAGGTTCTCACAAAACCAATACAGACAAGTCATGAACACATCAGCAACTATCCAAAACGTTGACGCCATTATTGTTGGCTCGGGCTTTGCGGGGATGTACCAGTTACATAGCCTGCGCGACAAAATGGGCTTAAATGCCAAAGTGATCGAACGCGGTGCGGGCGTGGGCGGCACTTGGTACTGGAATCGCTACCCAGGGGCGCGTTGCGACTCTGAAAGCCATACCTACATGTATTATTTTTCGCAAGAGCTCGTGCAAGAGTGGGAGTGGTCAGAGCGCTACCCCCAGCAGGCCGAAATTTTGCGCTATATGAATTTTGTTGCCGACAAGCTTAATCTGCGTTCGGACATCAAGCTCAACACGGCGATGACTCAGGCGCATTTCAATGAAGCCACGAATCGCTGGTTGGTTACGACAGACACCGGCGAGCAGTACAACGCCCAGTTCTTAATTACCGCGGTTGGTTGTTTGTCTAACGCCAACGTGCCTAAAATTGCTGGTTTGGATGACTTCAAGGGCGACTGGTACCACACGGGTCAGTGGCCACACGAAGGGGTTGATTTCACTGGCAAGCGGGTGGGTATTATCGGTACAGGTTCAACCGGTATCCAGGCAATCCCCGTGATTGCAGCGCAGGCCAAGCATTTGACGGTGTTTCAACGCACCGCAAACTACAGCTTGCCGGCACGCCACCATCCCTTGACCCCAGAGTTTAAAAAGTACGCTAAAGAGCACTCTGCCGATATCTATAAAGTCATGACCTCTAATACCAATGGGCATGCTTTCTATATTGATAATGCTTCAGCTGTTGAAACTCCTGCAGACGTTCGTCAAAAAACATACGAAGATAAGTGGGAAATGGGCGGCTTTCAGTTCAGAGCCGCTTATCGCGACCTGTTAACCGACGATGCAGCCAACAAAACTGCGGCAGACTTTATCCGCGAAAAGATTCGTGGCATCGTCAAAGACCCGAAAATGGGCGAGGTTTTATCAGACATCGACCATCCGTTTGCGGGTAAGCGGCCGCCAATTGACGATCACTACTTCGAGACCTATAACCGCGATAACGTCGCACTCGTTGACTTGCGCTCAGCACCCATTGAAAAAATTACGGCTAAAGGCATTAAAACTACCGAGCAAGAGTACGAACTCGACATTATCGTATTTGCGACTGGTTTTGATGCCATGACGGGTTCGCTTGTCAGGCTGGATATTGTGGGTCGTAACAAACGTACGCTGAAAGACTACTGGAGCGCCGGCCCTCGCACTAATTTGGGTCTGCAAGTGCCAGGTTTCCCGAACATGTTCACGATCACAGGCCCCGGCAGCCCATCGGTGCTAAGCAATATGCCACCCACCATTGAGCAGCACGTCGAGTGGATCAGCGACTGCATTAGCAGCATGAAAGCAAAAGGCCTGAACTGCGTTGAAACAAACGAAACTGCGAGTGAAGCTTGGCAAAAAGAGGTTGACCGGGCGGCTCAGGCAACCCTACTACCCAAGGTCAAGCACTCTTGGTATTTAGGTGCAAACGTCCCCGGCAAGCCGCAGGTGTTCATGCCTTACGCGGGCGGCTTTGCCCACTACCGCACAATTTGCGACAAGGTGGCCAAAGAGGGATACACAGGCTTTCAAATGAGCTAATCCACTGCGGGCTAGCTCAACGGCAGCCCTCATTGACCGCTAAAACTAAATATAGCTTTAATTTTACTTCATTCAGGGTAATTTCCTGTCAAGTTGGTACCGATCCCTAGTAGTGCGATAATCGCATTACTAGGGATTTCTACTTACCTTTCACCATTTTTCTCATCCACGACTAAGGTTCTGCGTTCATGGCACACAATCTCGATCTGCTGAAAATCGCTCAAGAAGAGCAAAACGGCGACCTCTTCAAAATGCTTGACGGCATTTACAAGCGCTCGGCAATCAAACCGACCGATTGTCCCGATGCCATCATCTGGGAAGGCGGTAGCACCGCTGGCGGCGTCAAACCCGTCGCCCACGCCTTCACTGACATGTTTGCCCTAAACGGCACACTGATGGCGCTAGACGTCTTAGGCCTTCCGTTTTTAGGCGTTCCGATGATGGCGCAGTTTCGTCACGACAGCAAACTCGCTTCACTTGAGTGGTTTGGCAAGCTCGACTTCACAGCACTGAAATGGTCAACCGCTGGTGACTTCATGGTCAACGAAGGCGGCAAAAAAGTTGTGGTCAATGGCAAATCAGCCAATGCACCTCTGCGCACCGCTGCAGGCGTGTACTGCAACGTGCGCCCTTATGGTGGCATCACTAGCATCCGCTTTATGCCGGGCCTACCTTACTCGCAAGATAAAAAGAAATTTAAAGTTGACCCAGCCACAGGCGTGATTCACTCTGAAATGAACACCCCCGGCGTGCGTATGGCCTATGCAGCGCGTCTGTTCTTGAAGATGGTGCACGAAACCGGCCAGATCGGTCGCGTGGCCACCAAGCCCACACAGGCGCAAGAAGACGCAATCAACGCCGGCATCATGCGCTGGTTGTTACAAGGCACCAAATTCAAACTGAAGCGTCAGTACACCGTTGACGCCTACGAAGAGCATCGCGCCAACATTGACGCCATCGTAGCCTGCTTGCCAAAAGACTTCAAAGCTGGCATGGAAAACTGGGGCGGCGATATTTACGAGCATATCTCTGACACAAACTTTGGTTTGTTGCTACATGACATGATTCGTCAACGCCCTTGTATCGTTTACGCAACCGACCTTGACGGCGACCGCCTGACAGACTTAATGGCTGACGCACCTGATGTCTTGCGCGACTGGGGTCAAATCGTAATCGATCGCGTTGGCGCTAAAGTTGACATGAAAAAACTGTGGGTTGAAATGGGTTACACCATGACCAACGGTAAAGACATGACTAGCGTGATGTATCGCGTGCATGGTGCTCCGATTTATGAACAAACCTTGGGTTCAGCCGACGCAATGTTGTTGCGCTTGCTTGAGGGCGACGAAACAGTCGGTGGCGAAAAGCAACCATACGATCCACGCATTCACTTTGTGCTGATTAACGAAGCATACAAAGCCGCCAACCCAGATAACAAACAGTTGTCTGACTGGCTCGATGCACAGCTTGCCACCTTCGACAAAATCTTCGGTGAGAAGCGTCCGCGTTACTTAGATGGTTACGCCCAACTGAAGGCCGCAATCAAGCCTTGGGGCACTGCTTAAGTTTTAGCTCAGTACGCAGAGCAGTCGCATAGGCGGGCACTTGAATCAAGTGCCCGCTTTTTTATGATTCTCTAACTTAGGCGCATAACGACCGCCAAACTGTCGTTTGCCAAAAGGCGTACCTATCGTTGCCAAATTCTGCAAGAGCGGATAAATCTGCGCAACCCTACCCAAGAAAACTAAACAATATTCAGAATTTAAAACTTTTTATTCTGTTTTGCATTTTGCTGAGTATACTTTGAAGCCGTTTAATTGATAGACCTTAAACCGTGCAGCTTATTTGGATTTCGGGCTCAACTTCGAGCGTTAGAAAAATTAATATTTCGCGCCAGCGTCTTATTCGCTGGTCGATTTTGACCGGCGTGTTGCTGATTTTGGTTGGCGTGAGCATTCATTTTTTTGGTTTTAGGATTGCGCTACAGTTTCAGCCTAAATTAGCCCGTACCATGGGTGATGTGATTACCGCGGATGAACAACAGGTTGTGCTCGCTGAGCATCAGCAACAGCTGACACGCCTGACTCAACAGCATCAGGCAGCCTTAGACAAACGCGCGAAAGAACTCGCCGACGCCCAATCCAGCCGAATAAAAGATCTCGCCGAGAATGACGCGCAGTATCAAAAACAGCTTGAACGCCTCACTCAAACTCAACAAACGGCACTGGCGCAGCGTGAAAAAAAACAAAAAGATTTAGTCGCGTCGTATGAACATCAACTCGCGTTGATGCAAGTTGATTTCAGAGAAACCACTATGCAGTTTAGCCGTGAGAAAAAAGAAATTGATGCGCTGTACCGTAAAAAGCTAGACGGCTTGAATACGCAAATGACAGCCATGACGAATAAGATTGGTGAGCTGAACACACTAAAAGAGCGCTTTGCGACTCTCGCTGCGCCAGCGCCGATCAAAAATAAAATGTCAGACTCTTCTGGGCGAGGTGGCCCCTTACGCCCTGTTGTCTTTAAGTCTAGCCCCAACGCCTACCTTGAAGACGAACTTGACTACACGATCGCTAAGATCTCGTCACTCAACACAACAGCACATGGCTTACAAGAGCTTTGGGCCACTCGTTATCAATTACTGACCCAACTTCCGCTTGGTGCTCCGCTACCTATGGCGCTTGGTTTGAACAGCAACTTTGGGCCTCGGGTTGACCCGATCACTCGCACCGTCGCGCAACATTCAGGTATTGATTTCGTCGCGAAGGTCGGCACTCCGATTTTGGCGGCGGGCAATGGTACCGTGCTGCACGCGGGTTGGGATGGCGCCTACGGACTCACCGTGCAAATCAAACATGCAGAAGGCTATGTATCAAAATATGCCCATGCAAGTAAAATCAACGTCACTGCTGGGCAAACCGTCACGCGTGGACAGAAAATCGCCGAGGTCGGATCAACCGGACGTACCACCGGTGCACATCTTCATTTTGAAGTCTTGCGCCACGGCCAATTCGTTAATCCGATGCAGGTGCTGGTAGTGCCTGGCTCGAAGCAGAACCAACCAAAGTAGGTTTACCCTCGATAGTCAATTCGCCTTGTTGCGCGTTTGCTTGAGTGATCATACGACCGTTGATTTTTGCACCTGGTTCAATGCTGAGTTGACCATAGGTGATATCGCCGTGTATGTCTGCACTATCGTGCAATTCAACTGTCTCAGTCACAAAAATGTTCCCGATCACGCGCCCGCCCACAATCAAACGCTGTGCGTGAATATCGCCTTGCACCACGCCCGTTAAACCGATCGCCAAGCTCACACTGCTGGCCTGCGACACACGGATATCACCAGTCACGCTGCCATCAATACGCAAACTTTGCGTGGCAATGATCTGGCCACGAATTTCGGTCGACTGCCCAATGATGGTCTCAAACGATTCGTCGGTTGAACGAACAATTTTGGGAGAAGTTTTTTTACCAAACATGACGAGATAACTCCAGCTTAAATGTGACCCAAGCAATAAATGAAGCTAGGTTGACCAGTATAAACAACCAAGTTGACTAAACCAAGCTACGTAATACTCGAGTTCATGCGTCGTATCATTAGTGCATTTATTACCCAATACTTGCGCGCATCTCATGCTTACGTGCATCATCATTCAAAAGCGGCGGCGCAACGGGCAGGGATGCAAGGGGTTAGCTTCAGCGAGTCGGTGCCGACTTAACCTGTTTTCTGAGTCCGAGCTTAATCACAAGCCCCACTACCAGGCACGCACCCACGATTTGTATCACGGCAATTTTTTGATCCAAAATAAACCAGCCCAAGATCAAGGCAAAGATGGGTTCAATACTCATAATCGACGAGTTGCCCACAACGCCTAAGCGCGGTAGCACGATAAACATCACCGTAAAACCAGTGCCATAAAAAGTCGTCAACAACGCTAAGCCCCACCAACCGGCCGTCGCGGTGGGCCACTGAAAGTCGCCCATCACCTGCGTACCAATGATCGCCAAGAGCCCCACCATCCACATCGTAGTCGCCGTGCGAACACGACCATCTAGGTCAGACGCTTCGTTTTGCGTCAAGGTCAACACTAAGCCAAACGTCGCAGCAGCGGTGAGCGCGAAAGCGACCCCGACCCCAATCATGCCCCACTGCGCTTTGGCGCCTAAGCCCGAGGCAGCTCCAAAGACATCTAAGGCCAGTGCCAAGCCGATCAGCATAATCGGCATCGCGAGCAGCACCTGCGGCTCAGGCCGCTGGCCATAAAGGACACGAGACCAAAAGGCCGTCCAGAGTGGGTAGGTGTTAAATGCCAATAAGGCTAAAGACACTGGCAGCAAGGCGACCGAAGAATAAATTGTTAAGCTTTGAATCGTGACCAGCAAACCAATCGCAGGTAATACTTTTTTATGTTTACCCGTGAGCCGAATCGGTACGCCTTGAAAGTAAACAATTAAGCTCACCACAACCGCAGTCACTAAGCTGCGCACCACCACAGCGGTAGCAACATTTAGACCGTGATCAAAAGCGATGCGCGCTGCCACATGATTGGCGCCCATGATCAGCCCGACAAACAAAAGCGACGCGAACGCCAACCCTGAAATTGCACTCGATTTGCTGTTCACGGCCAATTAACATCCTTTTAAAAGGCTTGACGCGTACAAAACACGCTCGCTGTAACGCTACGTTCAGCGCGGAGAAGAGGAACCTAACAGCGGCGTAAAGCAAAAGTATGCCACTCTTTTGGCATTTGTCTTAAGATACTGAAAAAGCTGGGCTCTTTACGATCCGCCTCACGTACCGCTCAGCACAACAATATTTCGGAGACATGTCATGACAATCAGAACCGTAGCGCTTATTGGCGCTGGCAACATGGGCTCGCGTATGGCCCGTTGTATCAAGCGTGGTGGCTTCGATTTAACCATCTGCGATCAAGATCTAACCGTACTCGAAGCGTTCAAAGAGGAAGGGATGACCGTCACACAGGATCCGCAAGCCTGTGCGTTGGCAGACGCCATCATCGTGCTTGTTGCGAATGACGAGCAGATTGTATCGGTCACCTGCGGCCCTAGTGGATTTATCGCGGCGATCCCCCCAGAGCATCAACCGTTAGTCTGCATGATGAGCACCACCCTACCCTCGACACTCAAACTAGTTGCGGCAGGCCTTAAACACACTCGCGCACACTTAATCGATGCTCCGGTCAGCGGGGGTTTAGTCAAGGCCGAGCAAGGCACCCTCACCATCATGATGAGTGGTGATGATCAAGACTTAAACAGAGCCGAGCCCCTGATGCGCTCGATGGGAACTGAAATTTTTCGGTGTGGTGCGCTTGGCGCAGCAGAGGTGATCAAAGTGATCAACAACATGCTAGGTATTGCGAGCATCTATCTTGCAGCAGAGGCGTTTGAATTAGCAGCCAAACATGGCGTGAGTATTGAACAAATCGCACCGATTCTTGAAGTCAGCAGTGGCAGAAACTTTATGTCGCTTGATGGCGCGATGACACGTCAACACTATCAAGCCTGGGCACGCTCACCAGAGGCGTTTTTCTCGCTGGTCAATATCGTCAGCAAAGATTTGCACTTAGCCAAAGCGTTGGCCGACGAGGTCAATCTCGATTTACCACTTCTTAATGATGTGTCGCTTAACGTCGATGCCACCGATCAAAAGGTGATGAAGCGCTGGATGCTCGCTGCAGGACAAAAGGTCACGTAAGATACACTGCAATTGCAGACGTCGCTTTCGCGCGTCACGCCTATGAAATTAAGGTACTTTTATGATGCTTACACGACAGTTCATCAAGGCTTTATGCCTGACACTGATTTTTCTGACGGGTTGCTCAGACAATAGGTCAGGTAAAGAAGTCAAGGTCGCAGTTTCGCCCACATCCCCTCCGATGCTTTTTGAAGAAAACAAAAAGATACAAGGTGTGGATCTGGACATTTTTCAAGGCTACTGCAAAGCACGTGGCTGCACACTAAAAATTACACCTTACGATTGGCAAGGCATGCTCGGTGCCGTATCGAGCGGACAAGCCGACGTCGCGTTTTCGGGTATCTCTATCACCGACAAACGTAAAGAGGTGATGGATTTTTCGCAACCCTACTACGATAATGCATGGCACTTGGTCAGCTTAAAGAGTCGCAACATAAAAATCAGCGACCTCTCTGAACTCAAAAAATACTCAATCGGCTATCCACGTGGGATGGCTTATAGCGATCTGATTAAGAACGAATTCGAACCAAAGGGCTATTACTCTTTGAGTCAAGTCAAACTCTATCCCTCATACAGTGAGGCAATGACTGACTTGCAAAATGGCAATCTTGATTTGGCGTTCATTGAAGAACCGGTCTTTGCAAACTATGTCTATAAACTTAAATTACCGGTTGAAAGCGCCCGTGTGTTTACGGGTTTTGACAAGCTAGGCTTTGCGTTCGCAAAGGGTTCTGCCCGTCGCGATGACTTTGATAAATACTTAAAAGAGATCGGACCAGACAAAGTCAAAGCTATTGTTGATCAATGGTTGAAGTAGCACGCTCAAAAACATTGGCATGAACTTTTTCGATATCCTTGAACAATTAGCACAGGGGCTCGGGCACACACTACTCGTCACGTTGACGTGTAGCGCAACGGCTCTGCTAGTCGGGCTTGTGATGGCAGGCCTCAGGCAGCTTGGCACAAAGCGTATCGGTTGGGTGCTCGATGTTTTAACGTATGTGTTTCGAGGCATCCCTGTTTTAGTGCTTCTGTTTATGGTGTATTTTGGGCTGCCAAGTATTGGCTTAAAAGTCAGCCCACTCGCCGCGATGGCGCTAAGTTTAGGGCTCATTGCGGCAGCCTACCTGTCAGAAGTCTTTCGAGGCGCCCTACAAGCGGTAAGCGCCTCTGAGATTCTGGCTGCTCGAGCAAGCGGCATGAGCCGCCTACAAATCTTTAGGTACATTGAAGCCCCTCAAATGCTACGCTTCGCGGTACCCGGAATGATCAATGAGTTCACGTCGATACTCAAGTATTCTCCTTTCGCCTACACCGTTGGTATCCCCGAGATGACCAAGCAGGCGATGAACCTCACGGCGACCACGCTTCGCGGGATTGAGGTCTATTTAGCAGTCGGAGTTCTGTATTTTGGAATTTACTGGATCCTAGTCCGTGGCGCGCTACAGATTGAAAAGCACTTTCGTGTGCCTGGCATAGGAGATGCTTAATATGGCACTGATTGAAGTTCGCAATCTTGTCAAAAAATTCGACGATCACGCCGTGTTAAACGGTGTCAACCTTGAGCTGTTGCAAGGTGAGCTTAAAGTCGTGATGGGCCCTTCTGGGTGTGGAAAATCGACCTTGCTTCGCTGTTTGAATCGCTTGGTAGAACCCACCTCTGGCACGATTAGTTTTCGTGGTGCTGATATCACAAGCCCAAGTACTGACGTGCTTGCACTTAGGCAAAGTATCGGATTTGTGTTTCAACAGTTCGCCCTTTACCGTCATTTGACGGTTAGTGATAACGTCACGCTCGCGTTGCGAAAGTTAAAAAAGATGAGTCGCGCAGAGGCTCACGAGAAAGCCTCTTTTGAGCTATCGCGTCTGGATATGATCGCGCATCAGCACAAATATCCCGAACAACTTTCTGGTGGCCAAAAGCAGCGCGTTGCGATTGCTCGCGCATTAGCAATGGACCCTGCTGTTGTGGTCTTTGACGAGCCGACTTCAGCATTGGATCCAGTCATGGTGCGTGAAGTGGCAGAATTATTGAATCGACTCAATCGCGACAACATCACGATGATGTGTGTGACGCACGACCTGCTGTTCGCAAGACAGATTTCAGAAAAAGTCGTTTTTCTTGACCAAGGTGTTGTGAAGGCTGAGGATACGATTGAGCACTTGGCCACGAACCATCCAGACACTAAAGTCAGAGAGTTTTTTGGTCGTGAGGGTCAAGTATCGTGACTGGAATGGGAGCCTTCGAGCGCGATCTACTTGAGCAATTGCCCTTGATCTTGGCGGGGCTAGAGCAAACGCTCAAACTTGCTGTTTTTGCTAGCGTCTCAGGCTTATTGTTTGGCATCGTTGTTTTCTATTTCTCAATCAGTCAGCACAAACTCGTTCGTACAGTCGTCAAAGCTTACATTTCGTTTTTTATCGGCATGCCGTTGATCGTCTTGTTGTTTTTAATGTATTACGGTCTGCCCCAGTGGGGCATCAAGTGCTCGCCGTTTACCGTTGCTTTAGTCGGCTTCACAATGAACATCGCTGCCTATAACGCGGCATATCTCAGCACTGCTTTCAATGGGTTAGATCGCGCAGAGCTAGAGGCGGCTCGGGCGCAAGGCTTTAGCACTTTTAAAATCTTTCAACACATCATTTTGCCTCAGGTATTGAGGCAATCCATCCCCGCGCTCACTAACCAATGCATCGGAAACTTGAAAGACAGTTCAGTGGCGTTTTTGATTCAATACACAGAATTTTTTGCCCGTGTACAAGAATTAGCGTCGACAAATTTTCAGTTTTTTAAAGCGTACATGTTTGCAGCTGTAGTCTATCTTTGCTTGGTCTCTGTCATTGTTCTAGTCGCTCGACAAATCGAAAGACGATTCTTGATTCCTAGTTAATTCGCCCTCAGGCACCCTGAGGAGAAGGCATCTTTGCCCCAACATGCGCAGTGTCTCGTTTTTTAGCAAGCTCGCATTGGCGCTGTCGCTCGCGAGCCCCGTTCTTTTGTAACTCGGTGGTTTTGTTGATGCAGCGTGGGCAACTGACACCTTCTTCGTAAAGCGGTGATTCGGTTGCGCCATCGGGTAGAGGTTGGCGACAGCAACGGCACAATGGACGCGAGGTTTGCTGCAACCCATGGCCAACCGACACGCGCTCATCAAACACGAAACACTCTCCTTCCCATAGGCTTTGCTCAGGCGGAATAGTCTCGAGGTATTTAAGAATGCCGCCCTCTAGGTGATAGACCTCATCAAAGCCCTTTGTACGCATCAGTGCGGTAGATTTTTCACAACGAATCCCGCCGGTACAAAACATTGCGACTTTAGGCTTTTTACCCGTGCGGGCTTCGAGCGCCTTGGCCTGATCCACCCAAGACGGCAACTCAGAGAACGTACCGATATTTGGATCCAGGGCCCCCTTGAAGGTGCCTAGCTCAACCTCATAGTCGTTTCGCGTATCAATCAACACCACGTCAGGGTCGCTGATGAGCGCGTTCCAGTCTTGCGGTTTGACGTAGGTGCCGGCCATATGGGTGGGGCTAATGCCAGGCACACCCATGGTAACAATCTCTTTTTTAACGCGAATTTTCATGCGGCGAAAAGGTGGGTTGTTGGCCCACGCCTCTTTATGCTGCAGATTGGCAAAGGCCGGATCTGCCTGCAGATGTGCCAACACTGCCCGAATATCGGCTTCAGCGCCAGCCAAGGTGCTATTGATGCCCTCACGCGCCAACAGGATGAGGCCTTTAACGTTGCGCTTTTCGCACAACTCAAGCAGAGGTAGCCTGCGTTGTTCAAAATCAGGTAGATCAACAAATTTATAAAAAGCTGCGGTCAGAAATTTTGGGGTCAGCATTCGTTCAGGTGGATCGTTAGCAATACAAGGTCACACCTTATTATAAAGGCGTGACCTAGTCAGCTCTAGTTACCAGTTAAGCGCTTCACAAACGAGGCTGCGTAAGAAGGCGAGCGAAATAGCAAAACGGGGTCATCGGTAGGCGCAATGCCGTCACCCATGACCAACGGATCAAAGTTGATTTTTTCGCAATCGGCGCCTTTTTGCGGCGTAGCCGAGGTCAACGTGAGTACCCCCGCCTGGATGGTTTTACGTTCAGCAGGCCAATAAACCGTTGGGTTGTTTTGCACATCCGAGGCCTCACCAATCGTGAGCATCATGTTCCAGCGAACTGGCCCTTTTTTAGTTTTAGCAATCAGATCCTCATCTAAAAAGCGGGCAGGCATCGTCCCCATCTCTGCATCGGTGAGACGCTTAACACCGTCTTCAGGCACAAAGTGCCAACGCACCAAAGTGGTTTGGTTGTTTGCGTTGATAAATTTAAACGTATGGATACTAAAAAAATCACTGTTGGCATAACTTACTGGCGGGTTGTTCTTTGCCATGAACTCGCCTAACGGCTTGGTATCGGGGTGAGTCGCTCTAAATTGCTTTTGTTTTTCTGGATCAGGCTTACCCGTCGCTGGATCAGCCATGTTGGACAGCAAGGCAGCGTAAAACGTTTGAGGCGTTGCCGCACCAAACACCGGAATGTTCAGCATCGTAAAGTGTTGAAGACTATTAGCAGGCAAATTGAATTGCAGCGCTAAGCCACGCGGATTTTTGGTCGCATCTGGCGCTTTAGGATTACCGCCTGCCAAAGAAAAGCGACCGACGACAGGGATGGCTGCACCCGAAAATAAGGCCGAGCGTGTAACCGCCTGAGCATCTTTTGAGCCGACAAACGAACCGCCGACGCAGATGCCAATAATATGGTTGCGCCGTTCACCTGGATGCACACCACTCAGCTTTTCGAGCGCGCTAACGACCTGGTCCGCCGTAGGCGCTTGCTGGGCGGTTGCATTAAAAGCACAAACTACGGCAGCCATCGCCACTGAAAATATTTTTGAGTTCATCGGGTGCAGCCTCGGGGTTCAGATTGAAGGGGTGAATTCACTACGGCGGCCTATCTTAGATCCCTTTTGGTTGAAAAACCATCAAGCCTCTCGTCCTAAATCAAGATTTTTGCCGTTAATATTGCATCACAAGATGGGTACACCCCGAATTTGTCGACTGAGGCAACGACCATGCAAATTAAACCAATTGGTAGCGACTTTGCCGCCGAGATCAGCGACATCGACCTGCGTCAACCGCTGAGCCCAGACCAAATTCAAACCATTAACCGCACGATGGATCGCTACGCGGTCGTGGTGTTTCCAAAACAAGAACTCGACGACGATCAACAGGTTGCCTTCGCGCGTAGCTTAGGGCCACTCGAAGAAACGCGTGCGGTCGTCGATGTGCACAAGCAACGACTCGCCTACAACCAGATGAACGACATTTCGAATCTGGATGTAGATGGCTCAATTTTGGCCGCAGATGATCGCCGGCGTATGTTTAATTTAGGCAATGCGCTTTGGCATACAGATAGCAGTTTTAAAGCGACGCCGGCCAAATATTCGATGTTGCATGCGCGCGTGATTCCACCCGAGGGTGGCAACACTGAATTCGCAGACATGCGTGCGGCCTGGGATCGCCTGCCCGAAAAGACCAAAGCACAGATCGAACCACTGATCTGTGACCACTCTTTAATTTACTCACGCGCACAACTGGGTTTTGACGCCTTCAATGAACAAGAGAAGCTGAACTATGCCCCCGTCCCTCAGCGTTTGGTGCGCAAACACCCTGGCTCAGGGCGCAAGTCTGTTTACTTGGCATCGCATATTGGGGTGGTTCACGGCATGCCGCGCCCCGAAGGCATGATCCTCATTCGCGATCTCATCGAAGAGGCCACACGGCGCGAGTTTGTGTATACCCATGTCTGGAGTCAGTTCGACTTGGTCATGTGGGATAACCGCTGCAGCATGCATCGTGCGCGCCCTTATGATGACAAGCTCTACAAACGCGACATGCGTCGCATGACCTTGACGGACAGTGCGCCGACGCTAGAGCAACCAGCCTAAGTGCCTCGCAAGACTCAATTTGAAAGCTCTATAACGAGTTCTTGATAAACGACACAATCGCCGCGGTTGAAATACCGTACCGATCATGCAAGGTCGGCAAAGCACCTGCCGCTAAAAATTCATCAGGTAATGCAATTTGGTGATAGTTTGGAGCCATTCTTGCACGCAACACACAGGCAGCAATCGCTTCGCCTAACCCACCAATCCGCGTGTGATTCTCAGCCACAATCACCAAGCGTGAGCCGCGACCAATTTCTTTTAGGATAGTCGCCTCATCCAAGGGTTTGATGGTTGGTACGTGCAGAACTGCAACATCTGCAGAGCCTCCTGCCATCTCTTTTGCGACCTCGAGCGCCCGCATTGTCATGATGCCACTAGAAATGATCAGAACATCCTTACCGTCGCGGATGAGTTGCGCCTGACCTAGTTTGAATTTGTAGTCATACTCATCGAGCACTAATGGCACCTGTCCGCGCAGAAGACGCATGTACACGGGACCGTCGTGCGCCACCACCGCCGGCACCATTTGTTCAATATCTAGTGCATCGCACGGATCAATGACTGTCATGCCCGGAATGGCCCGCATCATCGCTAAGTCTTCCGTCGCCTGATGGCTGGGGCCGTAGCCCGAGGTCAGGCCAGGCAGAGCACAGGCAATTTTCACATTTAAGTTTTCTTCTGCAATCACCTGGTGAATAAAGTCGTAAGCGCGCCGCGTCGCAAAGACAGCATAGGTTGTGGCAAAAGGGATCAAACCTTCTTTTGCCATCCCTCCGGCGGCTCCCATTAAGAGTTGCTCGGCCATCCCCATTTGAAAAAATCGCTCTGGGTACGCCTGCGCAAAAATATGTAAGTCGGTGTACTTTGCCAAGTCTGCTGTCATGCCCACAATCTCAGGGCGACTTTCGGCAAGCTCGACCAACGCCTTTCCAAACGGCGCTGCACGAACACGTTGCCCCTCAGCAGCAATCGAGGCAATCATGGCCGAGGTTGTCAATTTGGGTTTGGTCACTGCAGTGTCGCTGGGCGCACTCATTGAGCACCTCCTTGATAGCTAGCATCCAATTCGGCGATCGCTTGAGCCCATTCATTGGCTTCAACGCGAATGAAATGATTCTTTTCGCGCGCTTCTAAAAAGGACACGCCTTTACCCATCTTAGTGTCAAGCAAAATGACACGAGGCTGGGGTGCAGCCAACGAGCGTGCCGTATCAAACGCGGCTAAGACAGCGGGCAGATCATTACCATTGACGCGCTGCACGTGCCAGCCAAAAGCCGCCCACTTATCCGACAAGGGCTCAAAGGGTAAAACCTCACTCGAGTGACCGTCTGCCTGTTGATTATTGATATCGACTAAGCAGATTAAATTCGCGAGTTTGTGTGACGACGCAGCGAGAGCCGCCTCCCAAGTCGAGCCTTCATCAAGCTCACCATCTGACATCGAGTTATAAACAAAGGCGGGATTACGCTTGTGTCGTAACGCGAGTGCCATGCCAACACCGATCGGTAACCCCTGTCCAAGCGATCCCCCAGAGATCTCCATGCCGGGCGTGTAGCTTGCCATACCCGACATTGGAAGACGGCTCTCGTCACAGCCATAGGTTTCAAGCTCGTCTTCACTCAAAATGCCTGCATTGATCAGCGCAGAATAAAAAGCAATTGCATAGTGACCATGCGAGAGCAAGAAGCGATCACGCTGCTCCCATTCAGGCTCACCGATTTTGAATTTCAGCGCGTGGCCATAGGCAACAGCCAACATATCGGCAATACCTAAGGCTTGCCCAATGTAACCTTGCCCCTGCACTTCTCCCATCCGCAGCGCGAAACGGCGAATACGGTACGCGTGTTCCTTTAACTGATTTAAATCTGCACTCATCGCTTTTACCTTTTACCCGTGAATCAACATACCGCCATTGACATCTAATGCAATCCCAGTGAGATAGCTTGATAAATCAGACGCTAAGTACAGAGCGGCATTGGCGACGTCGCTCGCTTGGCCCAGACGATTTAGCGGGATACCTTTCAAAATTTCAACACGCAACGCATCGGTCATCATTCCGCCCGTGATATCGGTCTCAATCAAACCAGGCGTGATGCAATTGACACGAATATTGTCTGGGCCGAGCTCACGCGCCATTGCCTTGGCCAGACCGAGTACCCCGCCCTTCGCTGCTGAGTAATGAGGCCCACCAAAAATGCCACCACCACGCTGCGCTGATACCGACGACAAGCAAACAATCGACCCCAAGCGACGTTGACGCATATGGGGGATCACTGCCTGGCTCATGTAAAGGGTGCCACGCAACGAAACATCGGTGACCGCCTCATAGTTCTCGGGCTTGATGTCCATGATTTTTAAGGGTTGAGTAATGCCAGCGTTATTCACCAGGATATCAATCTGACCAAAGGTAGCAAGTATCTGTTGCGCCGTAGCATCGCACTCAGGTTTCTTAGTCACATTGCATTTCAGGCCTAGATGCTGTGCCCCAATATCCGCCGCAGCAGCTTGCGCTGCCGCCAAATCAAGATCCAAAATTACAATCGATGCACCTTGCGCAGCAAACACACGCGCCGTGGCCTTACCGATCCCCCTGAGCGAGGCGGCGCCCGTAATCACGGCAACTTTACTTTTAAGCAACACAGAGTTCTCCATATCGTTCAAAATCTTTACCGACTTCATTCAAAAAACTGCAGCTAGTATCATCTGAAAAATATTTTTGAACAAGTCGAGATGTCGACCCATACTACCTATTTAAGCGCCACCGCAAAACCGCGTTGCACGGCTGGGCGCGCCATCATCGTGTCGTACCAGCGCTTCACGTTCGGAAAGTCGTTTAAATCAACTTGGTGGCGTTGATGACGCCAGGCCCAGCCCAAGGTCGCAAAGTCGGCGATCGAAATCTCACCAGCAAAAAATGGTTGGCTAGCTAAACGCTGATCCATCACACCATACAGGCGGCGAGTTTCTTTCATGTAGCGGGCTAAGCCATAACGCTTATCGTCTTCGTTCGACAAGCCTAAAAAGTGATGAACTTGCCCTGGCATCGGCCCAAAGCCCGCCATTTGAAACATCAACCACTCAAACACAGCAATACGCGCGCGCGGTTCGGTCGGTAAAAACTTACCGGTTTTTTCAGCCAAATAGATCAGGATTGCCCCCGACTCAAATACGCTGATTGGTTTTGCCCCTGGGCCTTCGGTATCCAAGATCGCTGGGATCTTGTTGTTGGGGCTGAGCTTTAAAAAATCAGGCTTGAATTGTTCATCTTTCGTAATGTCAACCGTATGCACGGTATAAGGCAGGCCCATCTCTTCGAGGGCAACCGATATCTTTCGACCGTTAGGGGTATCAAAGGTGTGTAATTGAATCATCAACGTGCCTCTATTATTTTGAAGCCGCTGCAGGCGGCTCGTTACCCATCAAATATTTTTTCAAGAGCGGCGTCACCAACGCAAATTCGTCTTTTGCCTCACGTGCAAACGACTCGGGCGAACTAAACAAGGGCGTCGCGCCTTCATGATGCATCGTCTTCAAGACCTGTGGGTCTTTTGAGGCAATGCCAATCGCCTGAACAAGTGCATCCACCGTAGGCTTTGGTGTGCCTGCGCGCACCATTAAGCCATACCAGGTCATCGCAGTCATCTCTAAACCCTGCTCAAGTAAAGTCAGTACGTTGGCCAAGGTACTCAGCCGTTCGGTTGACCCGATCGCTAGCGCTCGAAACGTGTTGCTGCGAATGTGCGGCATCGCAACCGATAACGATGGCATCCCCATCGAGACGTGTCCACCTAACGCGTCAATCATCATGGGGGCCGTACCTTTGTAAGGGATCACAACGGCTTGGCGCAGCTGCGCTTTTTCGATGATTTGTCGCGCCATGATTTCACCATGGCGCGTGGCTGCGCCAAAAGAACAAGGTGTCTGCGCTTGCCTGCACCGCTCAATGAAGCCAGAAAATGTTTGATCTGGCGAAGTAACGGTCACGCCAAAGACCATTGGATTTTGCTGTAACTTCGACACAAGATAAAAGTCACGCAGTAAATCAATATCGGCTGAAGGGATTGTGACGGGCCAAAACAACGCCTGATTGACCTGCATCAAAATCGTGTGGCCGTCAGCAGGCAGACCCTTAACATATTGACTGCCTATCATGCCGTCAGCGCCGGTGCGGTTGATCACCACAACGGGTTTTTTCCAGTGTTCTGACCAAACTTTTGCCAAATTACGGGCCAACACATCTGTAGCACCGCTCGCGCTGTAGGGCACCACGATCGTGACTGGCCCCGACGGAAAATCCGCTCGAGCGCAGGCACACGATAGGATGAAAAACAGCGCGGCAAAAACAGCTCTTGTTTGCAACTTCACCACGTGCCTGCCTCGTGCAAAATTTTTAAAAACCCGCACTCGCCCTTTTCAGGCGGGCGCAGACAATTACTAGGCAAAAGTCCGACCGTCTTACAACTTATACGCCTGGCGTCCGATCAGCTTCCAGTCACCGCCTTCTAGGCGAAACACGTACATGATGTCCAATTCGACGTGTCCTGGCTTACCACCCGAATTTGTATCGCCCGACAAATGATTGCGAACAATGGCTGTGTTACCCATCAGGTCGATTTTTTGTTTCGTAATCTCAATTTTGACGAATACCGAGCGGCGCTCAACCAAGGACGAAACAAACTCAGCTTTGGTCTCAATACGCCCGTTCGAATGGCCGTAACTTAACTGAGCACCCGTGATCGCATTGAGTTTTTGCGCATCGGCTGAAAGAATGGCAGCGTTCAAGGCGTCCATTGCCTTGCCGACATCTGCCTCAGTAGCCTGTTGGGCAAAAGCAGTCGAACAGGTCAATACAAAACAAGTCAAAAATTGAAAAAACCGTGTCATGAGGGTCTCCGATGATTATTATGATTATTGGTACGCTATTTATAGTCGAAAAGTCATGTGTCTGGACATAAGTTTTTGCAAGCGCAACCGGCGCGCAACGTGTCTAACTGAAATTTGTAACAATTTTAGTTACAAAAAAGTTGGATAAAAGGCCTTAAATACGTAGTTTTGCGTGTTGCCCTGCGTGGCTGAACTCTCTATCATTTGCCTATGGAAAAACGCATCACAATCTTAGAAGTCTTAACCGAGCAAAACCAAAAATCAATCGATCGTCTTGATCGCTCAATCGATCGCCTCGAACGCTCGATCGCCGATCTACGTACGGATGTTGATCGAAAATTCAATTGGATAATCGGGGTTCAAGTAGGCAGCCTACTTGCGATGATTGGCTTTATGGCCAAGTTGGCGCGTTTCTTTTGAGTACACACATGGAAAAACGCCTCACAATCTTAGAAGTTTTAGCCGACCAAAATCAAAAGTCGATTGATCGGCTTGACCGCTCGATTTCCGATCTGCGCTCAGATATGAATTGCAGATTTACTGAGGTCGATCGAAAATTCACTGACGTTGATCGCAAATTTACGTGGCTAATTGGTATGCAATCCACCACGTTTATTGCAATCATCGGTATCTTTGCCAAACTTTTAAATATTTTCTAACTAGGCCTTGGCACGCCAAGACCCTGTGCTTAGTTCACTACTCAGAAAAATTCAATTTCAAGCCGGGCCGATCCCACTTCATTGAAACCAGTTTGCCGGTTGACGACACCGTAATGTAAGCGGTCATCAAATCTGCGCCGCCGAAACAAATGTTAGTAATATAGCCATCAGGTATTGGCACGGCGCGTACAAACTTACCGGCGGGTGTCACTACTGTGATCGTGCCCGTTACCAGCGTGGCGACACAAATGTTGCCCTCACCATCAATCCCCAAACTATCCAGACGATCGTAGTGCGTAAATTCGTACACTAACCGCCCACCGTGAGGCGATGGGGCAGGCTGTTTGGCTACCTTACCTGGGGCAACGATATCAAACGCCCAGATCCGTGCGGTTTCTGTTTCGGCGATATAAATCACCTTGCCATCGGGCGACATTCCAATGCCATTGGGCGCGCTAATCGGGTACACCATCTCAGTGATCGATTTGCCATCAATGGATGCATAGTAAATACCGCCATGAGCACGCGTACGATCGTATTTTTTTCCAAAATCGGTAAAGTAAAAGCCGCCTAGTGTGTCAAACACGAGGTCATTCGGTGCAGACAGTCTGTGTTCACCACAGTGGGTGTACAACTTTGTGACCACGCCCGTTGCAAGGTCGAGTCGCTCAATCGAGCCGCCCTCATAATCGGCCGCGGGCCCCATTGAGGCAAAATGGTTAGGCAAGTACCAACTGCCGCCGTTATTGCAAATGTAGATTGCCCCATCAGGCCCACGCGCCAAACCATTGGGGCCACCTGGGCAAGCAATCATGTCTACGCGACCATCAGTGTAAATGCGTTGAATGCGTTGATTGCGAATTTCAGTGACCAACACAGAGCCATCTGGCAAGGCCAACGGGCCTTCTGGAAAGCCCATGTCTGTCGCAAGTACTTTGAACTCAGGTAGCGCTGTATTCATGTTTTGTCTCCAAGGATATTATTTTTTTAGAATCATCTCAGCAGCCTTTTCAGCAATCATCATCGTCGAGGCGCAAGAGTTGGCTGACACGATATTTGGCATGATTGAGGCGTCTACAACGCGCAAGCCCTGAAGACCGTGAACACGTAATTGAGCATCGACGACATTGCCGCGCTCTGCACTCGGTCCCATCCGTGCTGTACCGTTCAAGTGATAAGACGATGCGCCATAGCGTCGAATGTAATCGAGCATTTCATCGTCGCGTTCAACCTGTACCCCGGGCATCGACTCACCGACCGAGTATTGCGCCAACGCCTGTGTCTTTAAAAGCTCACGCGCAAGCCGCATACCATCCAGTAATACGCGTCGATCATTTTCATGTTCGAGGTAATTAGGCTGAATCACGGGCGCCTCAAACGGGTCGGTCGATGTTGCATGTACGTAGCCCATACTTTCGGGGCGATGTTGCCAAACCCCACAGGTCATGCCAGGATATTGATCCAATAAACCGACATACCCTTCGCGGTAACTCGCTGGCGAGAACACGCCTTGCAGATCTGGGCGAGCCAGCCCTTGACGGGACTGCCAAAAAAAGTGGACGAGCGACGGGCTTAACGCTAGGATACTTGGCTGCTTAAATAACCATCGTGCAATTTGACCCCACAGACGTGGCGCACGCGCCAACTCGTTGATGGTGGCGATCCCTTGTACTTTGGCGACCACACGAATCGAAAAGTGATCTTTTAAATGATGGCCCACCCCGGGCATATCGCGCAACACGGGCACGCCTAAACTGGCTAGGACACTTGCCGGACCTACCCCGGATAATTGCAATAACTTGGGCGTGTTCAACGCCCCAGCGCAAAGCAAGACTTCACGTCGCGCACTGACTGCATGACGCGCACCACCTTTGCCCCCGCGCACATACTCGACGCCAGTCGCACGCGTACCGTCAAAGATAATTTTTGCAGCATGCGCCTGCGTCAGTACGGTGAGATTCGAACGCTTACGCGCCGGACGTAAAAATATACGCGCCGTGCTCATCCGATAGCCGCGATAGATATTGCGTTGAAAGTAGCCAACACCCGCTTGCGTCGCGCCGTTGTAATCGGGATTACGCGGGATGCCAAGCTCTTGGGCACCCGAAATAAACGCTTCACTGATCGGATGAATCCAATCAATGTTGGTAATCGGCATTGAGCCTGAACGACCGCGATATTTATCATCGCCCTCACCAATGCGTGACTCTGTCTTTTTAAAAAAAGGTAAGACGTCGGCGTAGCTCCAGCCTGGGTTGCCGGCTGCGGCCCAGTCGTCAAAATCTTCAGCTTGGCCGCGGTTGTACACCAAGCCGTTAATCGCCGTCGAGCCACCTAAGGTTCTACCCTGAGGCACGGGTACCCGTCGCCCACCTGTCTGTTCGGTTGGTTCTGTCGAGAAAGGAAACGTCACCTTGGGATCAAAGACTTTTTTGATATACCCCGCCGGCATATGTAGCATCGGATCCCAATCTGAGGGCCCCGCCTCGAGCATACACACTGATACAGATGGATCTTCGGACAAGCGATTGGCCAAGATCGAACCGGCTGCGCCGCTGCCGATGATGATGTAATCAAAGTCGCCCTGAGGCAATGCTAAAGGTGTCGTCATCTATGTGCTCCAGCAAAACTGTCTTGCGGCAGGGTTGTACACGTTATCATAAATGCGCGTCGGCCTTCAGGAGGCTGCGCAACACCCAACGAGCAATGAAGATGGCCGGGCTCCTGCGTGACGTCTTGCACCTAGGCTGCGCCCATCGTCAACGCCGAAACGAGCGCTACGGCAGTACGTTTAAAGCCGCTGCGCAGGTAGCTGCGGGTTTCCCCTGATAAAGTCGGCGGCTTTTTCGGCAATCATCATCGTGGGTGCACCGGTATTACCTGAGGTCATCGCGGGCATCACTGACGCGTCGACCACTCGCAACCCTTCTAAACCTAGCACCCGTAGCTCTGAATCGACCACCGCCATGGGGTCACTGGCTTGCCCCATTTTGCAGGTGCCCATAAAGTGCCACGCAGTTCCGCCGCGCTGGCGCGCGCAGGCTAATAGTTCGGCATCCGTTTGCGCAGAAGCTGGCGGAAAATCATCGGCTTGACCATATTTTGCAAGCGGTGGGCTGTGCAAGATTGCGCGTGCTAAGCGTAAACCGTCAATCGCCGTTTGCTGATCGCGCGGATCGGTCAGGTAGTTTGGTTGAATACGTGGCAACTCGAAAGGATTGGTTGAGCGCGCACGCACATAGCCCACGCTGTACGGTCGCTGTTGATAAAACCCCAGCGTCATCCCCGCAAACTGATCAAGCTGACCCGCGATACCCGCCGCATAGCTACCCGGTGAAAAATGCAACTGCAGATCAGGTTCGGTCAATTCTGGTCGCGACCCGGCAAAACCAAAGGCCACCGAGGGGCTGATGGACAAGACACTAGGCCTGCCCAGTGCCCATTTAATAATTTCCCCAATGAGCCTTAAGCCTCGCGCGGTACTGTTGATGGTCTGCACACCTTGTACACGCACCACCGAACGCACCATGAAGTGGTCGTGAAAGTTTTCACCCACCCCCTCAAGCGCATGAAACACTGGGATTCCAAGCTCGCCCAACACCGCCTCAGGACCGATGCCCGACAGTTGCAAGAGCTTTGGCGTATTCGCCGCCCCAGCGCTGAGGATCACCTCGCGCGTTGCCCGCACAGTCTGTATGGGCGCATCGGGTGCGGCTTGATACTGCACACCCACTGCACGCTTACCTTCAAACAAAATTCGAGTCGCCTGCGCGTGTGTGCGAACCTCTAGCCGGGCTTGCGCCCGCGTCCGTGCTGGTTTTAAAAACGCTCTGGCAGCACTGACGCGCCGCCCGTTCTGGATCCAGCGTTGATAATAGCCCGCGCCCTTTTGGCTAGCCGCGTTGTAATCAATATGCGAGGGTAAGCCAAAGCCGGCCGCGGCCTCAATAAAGGCATCGCACAACGGATGGCGCCAATCACAATTGGTGATCGGCAAAAGGCCTTCAGAACCCCTAAAGTGAGCATCGTGCGGTGCCAAGCGTTTTTCAGTGCGCTTGAAATAAGGCAACACTTCTGCGTATGACCATCCAGGGTTACCGAGCTCGGCCCAATTGTCAAAATCACTTGCGGCACCCCGCGTGTAATTAAATCCATTAATTGAACTCGAACCACCCAGGGTGCGACCCATGCGAGTGATCACCCGACGACCATCAATACCTGGGCCTGGTTCAGTCAAAAAATCCCAGGTGTAGGCCGGATCATGGCCCACCTTAATAAACCCCGCCGGTATATGGATGTAAGGGTTACGATCGGGCGCCCCCGCTTCAAGCAGGCAGACTGAAACACTAGGATCTTCAGTTAAACGGTTGGCAAGCAGGCAGCCCGCAGCGCCCGCACCCACAATCACGTAGTCAAAGGTTTGCATCAACACTCACTTTAATTTTCAAGCGTGCCCGAATTGTAAAGATGCCATCAAATCGAAGTCATCACGGATTTAGAAATCATCAGAGATTTGTATCGATGCTCACTTCAGCTTGGAAGGCAACGTCAGCGAGAGCGCCGCCGCCAGTATCAACAAAATACCTGCCGAGCCGAAGGCGACCCAATGGGTGCCATACGCCTCGTAGGCCCAACCACCCAGCCAAGAACTAATCATAGCGCCCACTTGATGCGACAGGTAGGTCCATCCATACAACATCCCCACAAGCCTGACGCCGTACAAATCAGCCAAAATCGCTGAGGACATTGCAATACTGCCGGCCCACACGATGCCGCCAATTGCCGCAGCAACATAAAGCTCAAAGTGCGTACCCACAATTAAGAGCGCAAAGAAACCTAAGCCACGAATTAAATAAATCGTTGAAAGAATATACCGCCGTGGCATCTTATCGGCGAGACGGCCCAACACCAAGGTGCTGAAAATGGCGACTAGGCCGATCAGACCAATCCCAAACGAGCTAGTGGTTGAATCAAAACCGTGATCCATCAGCATCGGCATGCCATGGGTACCCAGTAAATTCATGCTGAAGCCGCAGGTAAATAAGCCCAGACAGATTTTCCAGAACGGTACGGTACGCACCGCTTGTGCCATGGTCATCGCTGCAGTCGCTGCCGCCGCTGCGTTGATTGCACTGCTTGCCCCAGCCTGATTAGGCAACGTATCCGTCTGCGCGGGCGCATTCTCACGCATCACAAACAGCGCAATCGGCAGCGCTAGTAACGCAAAGATCACCGAGTAGCCAACGAGTGTCGTCTGCCAGCCAACCGTTTCGATGGCCACAGTAAGCACAGGCGTCATCACTGCGATACCGGCCATTGAGCCGGTCGACAAGAAAAACAAGGCCATGCCGCGCTGACGGGTAAACCAGCGACTAATGATTGGCGTCACCGACACGGGGCTCGTAAAGGCCAAGCCGACTGACAGCAACACACCGAAGGCTAAAAAGAATGTCCAGGGCGTACGTGCATACACTGACCACATCGAAGATAGCACCACGATCGTCATGCCAACTAACAACACCAATCTGGTGCCAAATCTAGCCACTAAATAGCCGGCCAAAGGCATGGCCAGGCCATAACACAGCATCCCAATCGCCACGATGCCTGCAAGCAAGCTACGGCTAAAACCAAGATCTTCAGCGATCGGTAAAAAAAATGGGCCAATCCCCATCCGCATGCCGACCGTCAACAGCGTAAGCAGCGAAGCACCCGCGACAATGTTCCAGCCAAAATACCAACTACCAACTTTTGACTGCGTCAACATACTCTCCGAGTTTGGTCTGCTTAAATATCTACTGGTCATAAAACAAGGCGTTAGGTCGCTCGACGCTCAAGCCACTCAAGCATGGCCTGTGCACATTCTTTCGCATGCGAAAACGGTAAGCCATGGCGCGCATGGTTAAACACATGAAACTCAGAGTTTGGTAACTTGCTGTGCATTTCAGCCATTTGATCGACCGCAATAAACGGGCTGCCGTCGGCGTGTAGTAGCAGAACCGGTAAATTCACTTCACCCAACTTGGGGCCAAGATCCGCGCCTACCAAAATATCTCGGGCCACAATAATCGACTCGATGGGATGAGCACCTTGTTGCTTCTCGTACCAGGCGCGCTTGGCGGGCGACATCTTGGCGTCATCATGAAACCGCCGCGGCATCAGGCGTTTTGACCAGGCCGCCGGGCCCTGTTCTTTAAGTAAGGTATCCCACTCAACAACGTTTTGAATCACCCCGCCACGAAACGCAGTGTTGGTGAGAGTCAACGAATGCAGTCGCTCAGGATGCTGCAGCGAATATGCCAGCGCAGCGGTGCCCCCGATTGACTCGCCCACCAAATGAAACTTCTTAACACCCACCGTATCGGCAATCAGCGAGATATCTTTTATCAATTGATCAAACGTGAGATCGCCAGCAGGTTTTTCCGTTGATCGACCAAAGCCCCGCATATCAAAACGTGCGATTCGATAATTCAACCCAAGCACCGGCAGCCACTCGGCCCAAATTTCGGTATTTGCGCCAACGCCGTGATGAAAAATAATCGTTTCAGGTTGCTCGACCCACTCAGGGGTCATATCCAAAACGTTGTGATACAACGAATCAACAAAGCCTTCTTTGAATTGCATACTAAATACTCTCTATAAAAATGATGCTTGATCTTAAAATTATGAGCTCCGCGCTGCGTGCGCCCTACAAACCCAATAATCCTTGTGAACTTCTTTCGCTGCGTTCACTTCGGTGGCTCAGTTAGCTCAGTTAGCTCAGTTAGCTCAACACTCGTTGTTGAAAGTCCAAAGCAGCGGCGCGCAAAGCTTTGCCTAAAATTTTGTAATCAATGGCGTGCACAAAAAAATCGATTTGACGACTCTTCCAAACGTCGATTTCACTGAGCTCGTTGACATACACCCCAACTTTAATCTGCCGCGCTTGCGCAGCAACGATGATGCGACTCACCGCGTCTTGAATGGTGGGGTGGGTTAACTGCCCGTGCAGCCCGTACGATGAGGCCAAATCCGCAGGGCCCGGCATGATCCAATCGACCGGGTTCTCTTCAAGCACCTGTTCAATGCGCTCGACGCAAGCTCGATCTTCCACCAACCCAACTGCGACGACATTTTTATTAGACCGCACAGCGGCTTGGGCAAAATTTCTTTGTCCGTAGCCTGCGATCTGCACCCCGGTGCAGGTGGCGCGACTACCCTCAGGCCAGTATTTCATGGATTGCACAACGTTATTGGCGCGCACGTCGTGCCCAAGATGCGGAATCATTAAACCTTCGACACCAGCATCTAGCAAACGCGAACCATCTGCGTAATTTGCGGCACCGAGCCTGACAAGGGCGTGAATCCCAGCGGCTGCGCACGCTCGCACATGGGTCTGCACAATGCGCAAATCATTGAGCGCATGCTCGGTGTCGATAATCACAAAATCGTAGCCAGCTTCAGCATACAACTCAGAGATATTCGAGTCGCTCGAAAAAATGAAACCCCCTAGCAAAGGCCGTTTATCACGTATTTTTTCTTTTAGGCTTGGCATCGTCATCTTGAGTGAGTTGCCATTACATGTGCGAAAACATCGTACGACCTTGAACTGGCATATCTGCCACTAAAATCGTGCCAGTTTTTGACTCGGTAATAAACAGTTGCTTATTGTCTTTGCCACCGTAGGCACAGTTCGTGACCAACTTACCCTTCGGCGAGTTAATGCGCAACATCGGCTCGCCCAAGGCGCTAAAGAGCCACACTACACCTAAGCCAACGTGACAGACTGCAAGATTATTCTCAGCATCAATGGCCATACCATCTGGACCAAAGCCTCCTGTCATCTGAATCGCCATCCCCGTTTTACTGGTGGTGCCGTCTTTCATAAGGGGTACGCGCCACACACAGTTAGCGCGGGTGACGGCAAGCATGACGATATTTTCCTCAACATTCAGCACCAACCCGTTTGGGCTAGGGATGTTACTTAAAATGCAATCGAGTTGTCCGTTTGTGCGTAAGCGATACAGGCGCCCGCTGGGATCATGCAGCCCCGTTTGACCTTGATCAGTAAAGTAAATGTCGCCTTGTGCGCCAAAGAATAAATCGTTAACACCGCGAAAACGCGTCAACAGTGGGCGATCATAAAAGGGCTCAATCTTGCCTGTATTGACATCCAACACCATCAGGCCGTGTTTATGATCCGTAATAAACGCGCGACCATCTCGGTGAAACTTCAAACCATTTGGCTCGCCGTCGTACTCAACCACAACACTCACATCGCCACTTGGTGTGATTTTAAACACTCGGCCAAAAGGGATGTCGGTGACAAACAAATTGCCCTGCCGGTCAAACGAAGGGCCTTCAATAAAGTGAGGTGTTTCAGCCCCATGAAATTGCACATCGGCAAACGCTGACCGTTGGCCCACTTTTGAAAGTCGGTCTGGGATTTTTGCGAAAACGCGGGCTTCTACTGCGGGGGGGGCTGCAAACATGGTTCTTCCCTTATAGGTATTCTGACTGTCAGGCCGAGGCGCTGAGCACCTCTTTATTTGTCTCCGGCTCGCTACTGTTTTACTAGTCACCCGAACAGGTGTCAAGCAAGGCTTTTGACACGCGCCGTGATTGTGCTACTTTGTTGAATAACAAAAATTGGAGTCTGTCATGTCGGGCTTGCAAATTACGCCATCTGCGCAATACCCCTTCGGCTGTCGCATCGAGGGCGTCAACATCCAAGCCGGCGTGGATGATCAGACTGCTCAGCACATCAGTGACGCCCTGAATCAATACCTGGTTGTCTGCGTCTCGGGCGAGCCTTACGACTCTGAACAGCTGGTGAACTGGGCCAAAAAAATTGGACCACTTGAAATCAATATTTCAAAGGCCTTTCAAAACGCTGCGTACCCGCAAGTCATGACCTTATCAAATGTGCTAATCGACGGCAAACCGCAAGGCTTAGCAGACGCAGGGCAAGAATGGCATACCGATATGTCTTACAACTTGATCTCAGGACGCGCCACCATTTTGCATGCGCACCAGGTGCCTGTTAAAGACGGGCGCCCCTTGGGCGATACGGCATTTCGCAGCATGTATGCAGCATACGAGGCGCTGCCCTCGGCTTTAAGAGAAAAACTTGATTCTCTTGAAGCGGTGCATGATTTTGAAAATCTTTGGACGCACATGCTGGCGCGACCCGGTTCAATGCGCAAACCTTTTACCGACGCGCAACGCAAAGAGAAACCGCCGGTTGTCCATCCTGTTGTCCTACGTCATCCATGGACAGGCCGCAAGTGCATTTACGTGAATCGAGGCTTAACCACCAAAATTCTAGGGATGCCCGAGCAGGAGAGTCGCGACTTGCTTGATTTTTTGTTTACGCATCAAGAGCAAGCACGGTTTGAATATCGCCACCAGTGGCGAGTGGGTGACAGCCTGATGTGGGACAACTGTGCAAGCATCCATTTAGCGACCGGTGGCTATAGCGCCGATCAGCCAAGAGTGATGATTCGCACACAAATTCTGGGCGATGAAACCCGCTATCGCAAAGAAAATGCCTCGTTGGGCGCCCGCAACTTCAACACAGTCTAACTACCTTTTTGACCATCCCTTATCGAGATCGCTCATGCACACAATCCGTCTGTTAGCACCGCTTGCCCTAGCCCTAACCGTACAACTCAGTGCAGTTGTGGTTACTGCGCAAGCACAAGAGTTTCCATCACGCAGTTTGCAAGTCATTGTTCCGTTCACGCCGGGCGGGCCAACTGATGCCATCGCACGCGTGGTTGGCCGCGAACTAAGCCGACTAACCGGGCAGCCCGCGGTTGTCGAGAACAGACCCGGCGCCGGCGGCAATGTGGGCAGTGCCCAAGTGGCCCGCGCCGAACCTGACGGCTACACAATGATCGTGAACGGAGGGTTAACGCACACGCTAAACCCTCAAATCTTTGCCAAAACCAGTGGCTATGCACTTAAAGACTTTACAGCCGTTGCAGCCTTTGCAAAAAGCCCAATGGTGCTTACGGTGAACCCTGACTTAGGTGTCAACGATGTACAGCAACTTATCGCGCTCGCAAAGTCAAAACCCGGTGGTTTGTCGTTTGCCTCCGGTGGCCAGGCGAGTAACCCACATATGGCTGCTGAATTGTTTAAAGACAGTACGCAAACGAACATGCTGCACATCCCTTACAAAGGGACCGCCGACTCGGTCAAGGACATTGTCAGTGGTCGCGTACAAGTCGGTTTCTATAGCCCTCAGGTGGCAGAGCCCTTGGTTCAAGCCGGGCGACTCAAAGCCATAGGCGTCACCTCAACCACGCGCATCAAAGGTTTAGACAATATCCCGACGATCGCTGAGCAAGGGGTCAAAGATTTTGTCTTTGAATCTTGGTACATCATTCTAGTGCCAGCCAAAACACCGGCACCGATCGTCAACAAACTCAACCAGCTGATCAACCAAGCCTTAGACACTCCTGAGACCCAGAAAGCCTTCTCTAATATTGGTCTAGACGTGATTCGTGCCACACCCGCGCAGACCGAGGCAAGGATCACCGCTGAACAAAACAAATGGAGCGAACTGGTTAAAAAGATCGGCTTGCAACTCGACTGAGCAAAGATCTGAGCCAACCGCCTCGTCTTTGCGAAAACACGGACCTAGGTGGGATGGCCCAAGACAGCGCTCAGAAACTTAGCGTCGAAAAAATGACCAAAAAAAACGACCTAACAGGTCGTTTTGCGCTTGGTGGGCTGGGGAAACTCGAACTCGCGACCAATGGATTAAAAGTGGAAAACTCTGGTTTTTACTTTTGTAAATCAATGACATAATTTTAGTGTGTCGCACAAGTTATCGAAATATTTAAAAAGGAAGTTAATCGATGGTTGATTCTGCCCAATGGAAGCACAGCAATGCAATTGTTGACTGTGATTGGTTAAAAGACCACATCGATGACCAATCGATACGGATTTATGATTGCTCTACATATCTTCATTACACCGATGATCACCCATCAAAACCTTATGATGTCGTGAGCGGATTGACAGAATATAAAAAAGAACATATCCCTAAATCTGCGTATTTGGATCTTCAAAATGACTTATCTAATACAGATAGTCCATACAGCTTTACTTTGCCAAAGTTATCACATCTTGCTGATTGCCTGAAACAGCTTGGCATTGGCGATCCTCATCATATTATTTTGTACTCTAGAAACGGTGTGCAATGGGCAACTCGGATTTGGTGGATGATCTATGTACTTGGGTATAAAAAAGTTAGCATTTTGAATGGTGGATTTTCCGAGTGGAAGCGTCTAGGTATGCCGACTGAGCAAACGTTAACGTGTTTTCCGGCAGCCGATTTCGATTCTGAGGATAAGCCTGAGATATTTGTGGGTAGGGAGCATGTTTTGGCATCCATTTATGATGACAAATCGGTTCTCATTAACGCCTTAACTGCTGATATTCACTGGGGTCATAGCAAACGCTACGGACGCCCTGGGCACATTACAAGTAGTCTGAATATTCCATTTCATACGCTCGTAGAGCCTGACTCCGGCAAGTTCGTTTCACCCAAAACCGCCTTAAAAATATTTCAAGACCAAAACATCTCGTCTAATCTGAAAATCATAAATTACTGCGGTGGTGGCATAGCGGCTTCATTAAATGCTTTTATTCTTTACCAACTAGGATTTGAAAATATTTTTATTT
>Ga0209135_1000048_pt1 | contig 38865 bp, 36 predicted proteins | sample LauGreSBDMM110SD_4_FD_187570 | JGI IMG/M metagenome (GOLD analysis project Ga0209135, IMG submission 187570) | Freshwater lake microbial communities from Lake Michigan, USA - Su13.BD.MM110.SD (SPAdes) (version 3) | ecosystem: Environmental > Aquatic > Freshwater > Lake | place: Lake Michigan... | reverse complement strand
TCAGCCATAAATTACGCTTGCCCTGATTTTGATCAGCCCTATTGATTGACCACTGCGTAAAGCGGATAAAAATAAACTTCAATGGCTCAGGGGGAAATGGCAACGGCTTCCTTCTAACCATCTTTAAACGCGTGCGTTCGTTATCGACCTTATCGAGAAGATCTAACATCACTTGTGCACCAAATCGAGTGGAGCCAACACCAAGTCCGGTAAAGCCCAACACATATGCCACACGTCCACCATGGGCCTTACCCCAAAATGGAGAAAAGCGTGAACACGTATCAATTGCTCCGCCCCAACCATGTGTGAACTTAATTCCCTTTAACTGTGGGAATGTTTCTAAGAATGCTTCTGCCAAGTGCGCGTACGTTTCAGCATCAGTTTCATACTCTTGGCGCACCTTGCCGCGGAAGTTATAAATTGCATCATATCCGCCCCATAAAATCTCATTGTCTTTGGTTAAACGGTAATAATGGAATTGGTTTCCAGCCTCTGATAGACCTTCACGGCCATCCCAACCAATAGATTTCATCTGCTCTTTGGTTAAAGGCTCTGTGACTAATTGAAAGTCATATACCGGCACGACATATTTATGAGCACGTTTTACTAGGGATTTAAAAACATTTGTTGCAAGTGCAACTTTTTGGGCATAGACAGAACCATATGGAGTATGAACAATCATTCCGTCGCTGGTGCGCTCAAGCCATTCCACATGGGTATTTTCAAATATCTTCACACCCAGCTTTAAACATGCCCGTTCTAATCCCCATACCAAACGTGCTGGATCAACAAGTGCGGTTCCATCTGGATCCCATAGCGCCGCTTTAGATAACGGTGAGTTAACACGTGCCTGTATCTCCTCTTGCCCCAAAACTTCTACATTATCTCCAAAAGAGTTTCGCAGATTTGCTTCATCAACTAAGCCTTCAATCATCCACTCTTCATTGGCAATGCGCAGCTCACCGGTCCACTCAAATTGGCAGTCAATGCCATAGCGCTTGATGGTCTCTTCAATTAAATCTAAATTCTCTCGGCCCAAACGTTCGATGACGGCCATCTCATCTTTAAATCTGCTGTAACCATTCATGAAGCCGTGAGTCAATGAATAGCTGCAAAATCCACCATTTCGTCCAGATGCACCCGCGCCAGTTTCACGTTGTTCAACAATGATCACTTCACGTTCTGGATTTTGTTCTTTTGCAATGAGCGCGGTCCACAAACCGGTGTAGCCAGCACCCACTACACATAAATCTGTGGTGACATCACCAATTAATGTTGGATTTGGTTGTGGTTCAAGGGGATCTTCATCCAGCCAATATAAAGCTGGCTGCATATGCGAAAGATGCTTGAGAACGTAAGGGTCGATGGTTGCCATCGCGCTATCCGGCCTTGACCGGAATCACCCCTTCAATCACTACTCGTAGTTGGCCCGGGTCCTCCGGAACCTAACCCCACAGCGCAGATTTTCTTAAACAACCTGTAGTTCGATGTGGACTAAGAGGATGTTAGCGGGTTTTCCTTCGTTTCACTAGTTGACTCGCAATAACTATGGCTAATGCTAAGAAAAACATCGCAGAACCAATCACGTTGGCTTGTGCGGGGATTCCACGCGCGGCAGATACATATACAAATTTAGGGAATGTAATCAGGGTCCCTGAGTTGAAATTTGTAATAATAAAATCATCAAAAGACAGGCTAAAGGCCAATAAAGCCGCTCCTGCAATTCCTGGTGCTACTAATGGCAAAGTAACTCTGCGGAACGTTTCAAGCTCATTGGCATAGAGATCCATTGCAGCTTGTTCAAGACGTGGATCAAGAGATGCAATACGGGCCTTAACTGTGACCACAACAAAGGAAACACAAAATACTACGTGTGCAATTACTGTTGGCCAGAAGCCAGGATTGATTTTAAATACTAAGAACAATGAAAGCAGTGAAGCACCAAGAACAATCTCAGGTGTTGCCATCGGCAAAAAGATGAGCAGGTTTGAACTTGAACGGCCCCTGAACTTATATCGTCCAATTGCAAAGGCAATCATTGTGCCTAGAAGTGTTGAAAATATCGTGGCGAGTAAGCCAATTTTGATTGAGTTACCAAGAGCGTTACAAACCTCCGGTGCACCGCAAGGATTTTTCCAGTTATCTAAAGTGAAACCCTTCCAAATTAAATTACTCTTGCCTGAGTCATTAAATGAGAAGGCAAATGTGTAAGCAACTGGAATAAAGAGATAAGTGAAACCAAAGATCATGTAGATGCGAAGCAGGTTACGCCCAAACCAACGTGAGAATTGAGCCTTCAGTGGAATGGTTGGGATGGAGGCGTCTTTAACTTTTTGGCTCATACCAACTCCTCCGTTCCTGCTTTGCGAATATATAAAGTAACAAGAATCAAGATTGCTACCATCAGAGTGAAGGAAAGGGCAGCAGCAGTTGGGTAATCAACAATCTTGAAATAGCGCGACTCAATCACGTTACCAATCATCTTTGTATTAGGACTTCCCAAAATTGCTGCGTTGACATAGTCACCTGCAGCTGGAATAAATGTGAGAAGAGTTCCAGCGACAACTCCTGGCATAGAAAGTGGAACAGTCACTCTACGAAAAGCTGTTATTCCATTGGCATAGAGATCCCCTGCCGCCTCAATTGTGCGAGGGTCAATACGCTCCAATGATGCATATAACGGCAGGGTCATAAAAGGTAGGAAGTTATAGGTCATACCAGCAACCACGGCGATTGAGGTCGAAGTCAGCGTTGTCTGCTCCCCGATAATGTTTAAGTTGCGTAGGCCTGGAACCACGAAACCTTCTTCACCAAGAATCTGCTTCCAGGCGACAGTACGTAGCAGAAAGGATGTAAAGAATGGAGCAACGACTAACACAAGAAGAATGTTTTTAAACTTTCCTGATTTAAAGGCGATTGCATAAGCCAGCGGGTAGGCAATTGCTAAAGCAAAAATCGTAGCCAAACTTGCATACATAAATGATCGACCAAACTGCTCCTTATTTTCTACAAATGCTTGAATGTAGTTACCGAAGGCAAGAGTTTGTTCGTATTCACCAGTATCACCGCCAGCTATAGGTGTCTGAGTTGAAGTTTGTGCAAGGTTGATAATTGGCAGGATGAAAAAAGTAAAGAGAAAAGCAAAACCGGGAAGTAGAAGGAGGTAAGGAGTACGTATCTTTGGGAAGGACACGTTATTCCTCCTCTAATTCCTCAGGATTAACCTCTGTCCCAGCTTCGATATCTTCATCGCCTCGAAGACCAAATGTGAAGGTTGGTTCCCAAGAGATATTTACTTCATCGCCCTTATCAAATGGTGCAACACCATCATCATTTTGCTCAAAGACCATAACTTCCTGGCCCCAAGGCATAGCAACTACATATTGTGTGCTCACGCCAATATATGAAACATCTTCGATATGTCCGCCAGTTAATGTATTGCCCCTCACCGCAGTTCCAAGACGTGAGATTCTAAATTTCTCTGGACGAATTCCCGCATAGAGTGAGTTATCAACTGCATGACTGCGCTTTTTAGGCATAGAAATCTTTTGACCATAAAGATCTACAACTAAATTATCGCCATCATTGCCATCGATTTTGCCCTTGATTAAATTGGATTGGCCCAGGAAGTTAGCAACAAATGCGGTTTCAGGATTGTCATAGAGATCTGCAGGAGAGCCCATCTGTTCAATCTTGCCCTCGTTCATCACTGCGATCGTGTCAGCCATAGTCATAGCTTCTTCTTGATCGTGCGTTACGTGCACGAAAGTTAAACCAACTTCACGCTGAATCCACTTGAGTTCAATCTGCATCTGCCGACGTAGTTTGAGATCAAGTGCACCGAGCGGCTCATCAAGGAGCAAAAGCGCGGGACGGTTAACAATTGCGCGGGCAAGTGCAATGCGCTGCTGTTGACCACCAGATAACTGCGTTGGCTTGCGCTCTGCTAAATGTGGAAGCTCAACAAGGTTTAAAACCTTATCGACCTGCTCCTTCACGTCTTTGATTCCGCGACGGCGAAGACCGAAGGCGATGTTTTCAAAGATAGTTAAATGCGGAAATAGCGCATAGTTTTGAAAAACAGTGTTGATGGGACGTTGATACGGACGCGTGGTTGTAATGTCCGTATCACCCAAGTGAATACTTCCAACTGTTGGCTCTTCTAACCCTGCAACCATACGAAGCGTTGTAGTTTTGCCACAACCTGAAGGTCCAAGCAATGCAAAGAAAGATCCTTTTGGAATCGTAAGAGTTAAATCATCTACCGCAGTGAAGTCACCATATGACTTCGTAATACGAGTTAGACGTAAATCTCCCCTTGCAGTTATTGGATCTTTCGCCACTAGTTTCCTTGAGCTTTTTGGAACTCTTCAGCCCACTTTGTCTCTTCATCTGGTGTGAGAGAGCGGAAAACATTGAGGCGAGATGAAGTCTTTTCAGTTGGGAAGATGTACTCACTTGATGCAAGCTCTGGAGCTATCTTTTCCATCTCGGCTTGTGCACCCTTTACTGGACACACATAGTTCACATAAGCAGCAACTTCTGCCGCAACTGCAGGCTCGTAGTAGTAATTGATCATCTTCTCGCCATTTGCTTTACCAGCAGCAGATGCAGTTGAAGGAATAATCAAGTTATCACCTGAGATAGTTCCACCTGATTCTGGAATGGCGAAGTCAAACTTTCCTTCATTTTCAGATGCAAGAATGAACATATCGCCAGACCAACCAATAACAGCGGTTGCATCTCCTGAAGTAAGGTCTTCAGCGTATTCATTACCCTTAACGCCACGGATCCATCCATCAGAGATCTTCTTAGCCATGAAATCAACGGCATTCATATACTCATCTTCAGTTACCTTAGTGATATCAACACCTTGGCCGAGCAAAATCACACCGATTGTGTCGCGCATTTCAGAAAGAACAACGATCTTTCCCTTGTTTTGTGGCGCAAATAAATCATCAAGTGTGCGAATTCCCTTTGGATTCTTTTCAACGTTCCAACCGAATCCACCCATGATGCCCTGCCATGTAAGAGTTGATTCACGGTTAGGGTCATATGAAGGTGAAGCAAGTGAATCAAGAATGTTTACCTTGTTTGGAATATTTGCAGTGTCATACTTTTGTGTATATCCCAAGCGAATCCAGCGAGCTGCCATCCAGTCAGTTGGTGTAACAACGTCATAGCCAATATCTTCGCCGAGCTTTAATTGAGCCTGAACTTTCCCATAGAACTCATCGTTATCGTTGTAATCTTCAAAATACTTTGCTTCAATTCCAGTTTGTTCTGAGAACTTAACTAGAGTTGGATATGTCTTTGATTCTTCATCAAAATCTAAATACAAAGGCCAGTTACCCCAGCGCACAGTGTTTTCTGCAGATGCACCATCTCCACCACCACATGCAGCTAAAAGTCCGGCTGCACCAACACCACCAGCTCCTGCTAAAACAGCACGACGTGAAATCTGAGTTCCAAGTATTGAACGTGCTTCAGGTGAAAGTGAACGCTCTTTTGCCATTGATGTGCTCCTTAATTGATTAGGGTTCTTGGGCGAAATACTACGCCCCAAGGTTGGTCATAACGTGCTTGATTCGTGTGTAATCTTCAAATCCATACGCAGAAAGATCCTTGCCATATCCCGAGCGCTTGAACCCCCCGTGCGGCATCTCGGCAACCACAGGGATATGGGTGTTGATCCAGACGCACCCGAAGTCAAAGGCCTTAGCCATTCTCATTGCCCGGCCATGGTCCTTGGTCCAAATGCTTGAGGCTAAGCCGTACTCGACCCCATTGGCCTTAGAAATCGCATCGGCCTCATCGCTAAATTTCTGAACGGTAATAACTGGACCAAAGATTTCACTCTGGATCATCTCGTCATCTTGCTTCAAATCTGCAACAACGGTTGCTGGGAAGAAGAAGCCTGGCTTATCCAGAGCTTTTCCACCGGTCATTACCTTGGCGTGAGAAGGCAGGCGATCAAAGAAGGCGCTGACTCGAGCTAACTGATTAGCGTTATTAACTGGCCCTAAGAAAACATCTTCTGATGGGGAGCCAATGGCAATCCCCTTAGCCTGCTCGGTCAAAAGAGCGACAAATTCATCATAAACACTCGCTTCAACGATGACTCGTGTTGCAGCTGTGCAGTCTTGGCCGGCATTGAAATAACCAGCAATGGCAATTGCCTCAGCTGCAGCTGAAAGATCTGCATCAGCAAAAACAACGACAGGGGCTTTACCACCTAGTTCAAGGTGAACACGCTTGAGTTGTGTAGCTGCAGATTGAGCCACTTGAATTCCAGCACCCACTGAACCTGTAATAGAAACCATGTCAGGGCGCTTGTGCTCAACAAGCATGCGTCCAGTTTCACGCTCACCACAAACAACATTGAAAACACCAGCTGGTAAGAACTCAGACATCACCTTAGCCATCCACACAGTTGATGCTGGTGTTGTATCACTTGGCTTTAAGACAACAGTATTGCCCGCAGCAATTGCTGGAGCCCACTTCCATACTGCCATCATCATTGGATAGTTCCATGGTGTTACTTGTCCAATTACTCCCACAGGTTCGCGGCGAATCATTGATGTCATACCTGGCATGTATTCACCAGCTGATTTTCCTTCTAGGTTTCTAGCTGCGCCTGCAAAGAAGCGAATTTGATCAACCATCGGTGGAACTTCTTCAGAAGTTGTTAAAGAGATTGGTTTACCCGTATTTGTTGTTTCAATGGCAATGATTTCTTCTGCGCGAGATTCAATCGCATCTGCGATCTTTAATAAGGCTTTTTGACGCTGTGATGGTGTTGAATCACGCCATCCTGGGAATGCATCGCTTGCAGCTTTAAAGGCTGCGTCAACATCTGCGGCATTAGATTTAGGTGCACGTGCATACTCTTTGCCAGTTGAAGGGTTTACAAGCGGTGAGCTTTCTCCGGATGTTGAATCGACGGAGTTGCCATTAATGAAGTTAGTTAACTTTTCCATGGAATTGAGCCTACCAATTCCACCCTTGGCTAACCAGTAGGGCTTTTACCTTTTTCGCCAGCCGCTAACTGACCACAAGCCCCATCAATTTCTCGGCCTCTGGTATCTCGCACTGTGACTGGAACGCCGTAACTTTCCAAGATGCGGACAAACTCAGCTTCATCTTCGCGACGCGAAGCAGTCCACTTGGAACCTGGGGTGGGATTGAGAGGGATTAAATTTACGTGGGCATTACGGTTTTTAAGTAACCGGCCAAGCAAATCTGATCTCCAGGATTGATCATTGATATCTCGAATTAAGGCATATTCAATTGAATAACGACGCCCTGTCTTCTTCTCATAGGCATCAGCTGCAGCCAGAACTTCCTTAATTTTCCATCTGGAGTTGATAGGGACCAACGTGTCACGAAGTTCATCATCTGGCGTGTGGAGTGAAACGGCCAAAGTAACTGAGAGGCCTTCCTCAGTAAGTTTTTCAATTCCATTAACAAGGCCAACAGTTGAAACCACCACAGAACGTGCACTAATACCCAGTCCATCTGGGTTTGGGTCAGTGATATTTCGCAATGTGCGTATTACCGCGTTGTAGTTAGCTAATGGTTCACCCATACCCATAAAGACAATATTTGAAAGGCGGGCTTCTCCCCCAGGTAATTCACCATTGGCACATGCTCGTGCTGCTGCAACGATCTGTTCTGTAATTTCACCGGCACTCAAATTTCGAGTAAGTCCAGCTTGGCCAGTTGCGCAGAACGGACAGTTCATGCCGCATCCTGCTTGGGATGAAATACACACTGTTACGCGATCGGTGTAACGCATTAAAACTGATTCAACTAAAACTCCATCATGGAGTTTCCAGAGATCTTTACGTGTCATTCCCCCATCACACTCAACAGAGCGCACGAGTTCAATGAGTTTGGGAGTGAATTGTTCTGCAATTGTCTGACGCATCTCTGCCGGGATATCTGTCCAATTCTCTGGATCATTTGAGAGATGTGTGAAGTAGTGGGTTGCAACTTGGTTGGCACGAAAAGCCGGCAAACCTAAAGATTTTGCGAGTTCACGGCGCTCTTCTGGTGAATAGTCAGCTAAATGCTTGGGGGCTTTCTTACGCTGAACTGGTTCATCAAAAACTAATTTAATCTCAGGAACGCTCATAACCAGCGCTTCACTAGCTCTAGTGCAAGCCATAGCGCAGGAGCTGAAATCAATACTGAATCAAGGCGATCTAGGATTCCGCCATGGCCTGGGAGCAAAGTCCCCATATCTTTAAGGTGTAAGTCACGCTTCATTGCACTTTCAATCAAATCACCGCAGGTAGCGGTGAAAACAATCATTAATCCAACAATGGCGCCGATCCACCACTGCATTTCCATGATGTATTCAAATGCAAGGGAGCCACCAATTACTGTGAAGACTAGTGAGCCAATTAAGCCTTCCCAGCTCTTCTTTGGACTAATAACTGGAACGAGTGGATGCTTTCCAAATAAAACTCCCACGATGTAACCAAAAGTGTCATTGCAGCCAACTAAGACAACAAAAGTCATCACACGCTCTAAACCTGTGCTTGGTTTGGCAAGAAGAATCAGGAAGCCACCTAGGAATGGAAGATAAAGGAGTGAAAACGTAGTTGCCGTTGCACTTTGCACAAAGCCCTCTGGGCCTTTAGTTAAAAGTTGAATGAGCAAGAGCGGAATTGCAATCGCCGTAGCAATCGCTAACCCAGCTGCGCCACCGTTCCAGGTCGCATAGGTAAGAGCCACGGCTCCTGCGGCAAGTGAAACAACTGAGATATAAATTCCGCGCACCTTAAAAGCTCGAACTATTTCACGAATACCTAAGAGCACAGCTACCGCAACTACAACTGCAAAGACCTCACGGCGATATGCCAGAGCAAACCAAATAAGAGCTACAAGGGATAGCGAAACAATTATTGAAGGCCCTAGCTTTCGCCCGGCCTTCTTGTTAATAGCCTCGTTTATCGATTGAAAATCAGACATCAGTAACAAACTCCTTAAACTTCTAGGAGTTCGGCCTCCTTGTGCTTTAACAACTCATCAATTTTTGCAACGTGATCAGATGTTACTTTCTCTAACTCTTTCTCACCACGAGCTAAATCATCTTTTCCGATATCTCCATCTTTTTCCATCTTCTCCATCGCCTCTTTTGCAGCACGACGGATGTTTCGCATAGAAATCTTTGAATCTTCGGCCTTTCCTTTTGCAACCTTAATAAACTCTTTACGGCGCTCTTCGGTTAATTGTGGGAAGTTGATGCGGATAACAACACCGTCATTGCCTGGGTTAACACCTAGATCTGATTCACGGATAGCTTTTTCAATACTTGCCATTGAACCCTTATCAAATGGTGCGATTGTGGCCATGCGGGCTTCAGGAACTTGAATAGAAGCTAGTTGCGAGAGCGCTGTGTAAGTGCCGTAGTAATCAACCATGATCTTATTAAACATAGATGGGTGTGCACGGCCAGTTCGAATAGAAGCAAAATCATCCTTTGCAACTTCAACTGCTTTGCTCATCTTTGTGTCAGCGTCCTTGAGGGCGCTTGCTACATCTGCCATGACATCTCCCTTGGGGTTCTTTACTCTTTGATTCTATCGGCAATACCCGATCTGGCTCTATAAATCCTTAACTTAAGAAACTAGCGTTCCTATAGTTTCACCGCGTACCGCACGTGCGATATTGCCGTTCTTCATCAAGTCAAAGATGACTATCGGAAGTTGATTTTCACGACACAGGGCAAAAGCGGCAGCATCAGCCACAGCCAGAGATTTACTCAATACTTCGTTATAAGAAATTGAATCGTATTTAGTTGCGCTCTTATCCTTCTTTGGATCTGCGCTATAAACACCATCAACACCACTCTTAGCAAGAAGCAGAGCCTCGGCTCCAATTTCAAGTGCGCGCTGGGCTGAAACGGTATCGGTTGTGAAGAATGGCATTCCTGCACCTGCTCCAAAAATTACTACGCGACCCTTTTCAAGATGGCGAATTGCGCGAAGTGGAATGTATGGCTCTGCGACTTGGCCCATGGTGATTGCTGTCTGCACACGGGTTTGCACGCCTTCTTTTTCTAGAAAATCTTGCAGGGCTAAACAGTTCATTACTGTTCCGAGCATTCCCATGTAGTCAGCGCGGGAGCGATCCATACCCCGCTGAGAAAGTTCTGCCCCGCGGAAATAGTTACCTCCACCAACAACAATGGCTACTTGAACGCCACTGCGCGCTACATCTGCGATTTGTTTAGCAATATCTTGTACGACATCAGGATCAACACCGATGCCTTTTTCGCCACCAAAAACTTCTCCAGAAAGTTTAAGGAGCACTCGACGATACGTTCCTCTTGTACCGGGCATGAGTGCTCCTTTAACTTCTAGTTGGAATATCTAAATTCTAAGCGATAGCGCCTTTGAACTTATTGACCCACGCGGAAGCGATTGAACGCCTTAACGGCTGTTCCCGCCTCATCGAGGATCTGCTTCACAGTCTTCTTCGCATCCTTTGCAAAAGATTGCTCAATCAAAGAAACTTCCTTGACGAAGCCTGTTACGCGACCTTCAATGATCTTGACGAGGGAAGCTTCTGGCTTACCTTCTTCGCGTGCAGTTTCTTCAGCGATACGACGTTCGTTTTCAATTAGATCAGCAGGAACATCTTCACGATTTACAAACTGTGGTGCAAACGCTGCGATGTGCTGTGCAATGTCTTTACCAACTTCAGCTGCATCCTTAGTTAATTGAACTAGAACGCCAACCTGTGGTGGCAAATCTGGGCTCGTGCGGTGCAAGTAGATTCCAACTGGAGAGTCCTTGAGCACTGCAATTCGGCGAACTTCAATCTTTTCACCCAGAGTCGCATTTGCCTCATCAACAGTTGCCTGAACTGTCTTACCGCTAGACATTGATGTTGAAAGGAATGCTTCTAAGGAATCTGATTGAGCGCTTTGTAGGTGAGCAAGAAGCTCATCAGCAAGTGCAACGAAACGCTCACCCTTTGCCACGAAATCTGTTTCGCAATTCAGTTCAAGCATCACACCGAGATTTCCTTCAACCTTTGCAACTACTGCTCCATTTGAAGTTAAACGACCTTCACGCTTTGTGACTCCCTTGAGTCCCTTAACGCGAATGATGTCGATCGCCTTGTTGTAATCGCCTTCTGCTTCATCCAAAGCCTTCTTGCAATCAAGCATTCCAGCAGCTGTTGCTTCACGAAGATTCTTAACGTCTTGCGCTGTATATGCAGCCATTTAATTAAGCTCCTTCTGTGACAGTGATTGCTTCTGGTGATACTTCAGTTGTTCCAGCAATTTCTTTTTCCCAATCAGCTAAAGGCTCACCAGCTGCAACTGCAGGGGCTTCATCCTTAACCTCGCTCTTAGCCTGTGCTGAACGTGCAGCAAGACCAGCAGCGATTGCATCTGTGATAACGCGAGTTAGTAAACCGATTGAACGGATTGCATCGTCGTTACCAGGAATCTTGTAATCAACCTCATCTGGATCACAGTTAGTGTCCAAGATTGCGATAACTGGAATACCAAGCTTCTTAGCTTCCTGCACAGCAAGGTGCTCCTTCTTAGTATCAACAACCCAAATCGCTGAAGGCAACTTAGTCATGTTACGAATACCGTTGAGGTTCTTAAATAGTTTTTCGCGTTCGCGGCGAAGAACAAGAAGCTCCTTCTTAGTTAGAAGTAGATCGTTCTTCTCTTCTAGAGCTTCTAGCTCCTTTAGACGCTGGATACGCTTGTAGACAGTTGGGAAGTTTGTAAGCATTCCACCTAACCAGCGCTCAGTCACTGTTGGCATACCAACGCGTGCTGCTTGCTCGAGGATTGGTTCTTGTGCTTGCTTCTTTGTTCCAACGAACAAAACGTGACCGCCCTTTGCAACTGTGTCCTTAACGAACTCATATGCATTGTCGATTAGCGCTAGTGATTGCTGGATATCGATGATGTAGATGCCATTGCGCTCTGTGAAAATAAAACGCTTCATCTTTGGGTTCCATCGACGAGTCTGGTGTCCGAAGTGGACTCCGCTGTCGAGAAGTTCTCGCATTGTTACTACTGCCATGACGGCATACTCCTTCTTAGGTTTATTACGTGCGCAGCACAATAAAAAACCCACTCGGTTTTGGCCAAACAATTTGTTAGGCCCGTCGCACTGAAAGTCATCTACCGATTTAACGGACCGAGATGATTCACCGACCAGATGGTCAGGCAGTGCTGAGATGTCACCGGCTGAATTTCTTCAACTGGTGCGAGGCAAATCTTACCTGAGCCGTGAGCGCGCAATTACCGCCGGACTATGCGTAAAAGCCCCCAGGTGCTGATGCGCAGCACGGCTTCTAGGGCTATTGCAAAGCTCATCTTGCTGACCCCATGTTCGCGCTCAATAAAAGTAATTGGAACTTCGGCAATTGATCCGCCTCTGGATAGAGCTCTTCGAGTCATCTCTATTTGAAAGCAATATCCCTCACTAGCAATAGTCTGAATATCCATCTTCTTTAATAGTGAAGCAGAATAAATTCGAAAACCTGCAGTTGTGTCAGCTACCCCAAGGGATAGAAGAGTATTTGCATATCTATTTGCAGTTTTTGAAAGTAGTTCGCGAAACTTGCTCCAGTTTCGTATCTGTCCATCGGCCACCCAGCGCGAACCAATCAACAGATCAGCTGAACCAATCCACTGCATCATCGCCACTAAATCACTTACTTGGTGTGATCCATCTGCATCCATTTCAATGATGTTTTCATACCCACGATCGAGTGCAATCTGAAAACCAGCGCGATAGGCGCTACCCAAACCTTGCTTTCCACTTCGCTCAATAACTTCAACCCCATGGGCTTTGCAGATTTGAGCGGTGCCATCTGGTGAGCCGTCATCAATGACGAGAACATCAAGATCAAGTGGGGCTAATTCATCCAGAAGAAAGCCAATACTCTCAACTTCGTTATATGTTGGAATAACAACTATTGACTTATTCATGCGCGTGGATGCGCCTGTTTAAAAGCTTTTTGTAAACGCTCAGTAGAGACATGTGTGTAAATCTGAGTTGTTGCAAGTGAAGCATGTCCCAAAATCTCTTGCACTGTGCGCAAATCTGCGCCGCCTTCTAATAGATGTGTTGCTGCAGAGTGGCGCAGCGCATGTGGTCCCATGCGCTCTATTCCTTCTATTGCAGAGAGTGCCTCATAGACAACTGTGCGCACAGCGCGCTGATCAATTCTCTTTCCACGGGCTCCAAGAAAAACTGCCTTTTCCGATTTCTCATTGAGAAGTAGTTGTCGTCCATCATCTAGCCACTTCTTTAATGCCCGCATCGCTGGGTTGCCCAGCGGAATGACTCGCTCTTTATTTCCTTTACCCAGCACTTGAACTGTCTGACGGTTGTAATCAATATCGCCTAGATCTAATCCACATAGTTCTGCCACACGAGCACCTGTTGCATATAACAGTTCCACCATTGCAACATCGCGCAATGTCATGGGGGTTTCTTCCTCTGCTGCCCTAGTTGCCATTGAATCCATGGCTGTTTTGGCATCCTCAATACCTAGTACTTCAGGCAGAGTGCGATGGCCCTTAGGTGTTGCAAGTGAGGCACCCACATCACTGGCAATGTATTTGTTTTTTAAGGCCCACTTAGTAAATAGGCGCACTGAGACTGCTCTGCGTGAAATTGTTGTGCGAGATGCACCTTTGACTTGTTGATTAGCTAGCCATGAGCGCAGGTGAACTAATTGCAACTGTGAAATATCGGCTAGGCCTGAGTTTTCTAGGTGCTCTAGTAACGAGGATAAGTCCCCCATATAAGCACGAACAGTGTGAACTGAAAGGTTGCGTTCAACTTCTAAATGGCGCTGAAAAGTAGTTAGTAACGTCCCAAAATCTTTGCTCACGCGCTAACTTTACTCGGGTTTGCGTCCCTGACGCATAAGGCCGAAGGTAACTGCGTCCTCAAGTGCCATTGCAGAGGCTGCAATAACGTTTTCATGAACACCCACGGTGTTCCATTCACCCTTGCCATCACTTGTTTCAACTAATACGCGAGTAACAGCGCCTGTGCCCAGGCGACCTTCAAGGATGCGCACCTTGTAATCAGTGAGCTCTAGAACTTCTAACTCTGGATACAGTGCCTTCAATCCAGTGCGCAAAGCATTATCAAATGCGTTAACAGGACCATTTCCTGTACCAGAACATGAAATCTGCTTACCCATTGCAGTTACTTTAACTTCAGCCTTTGTAAGAATACTTTGATCTTCAGAGCGCTCAACAGTTGTTAACCAGTGATCAATAGTGAAGAAAGATGGTCGTTTTCCTCTTATCTCTTCATGAACAAGAAGTTCAAAAGAAGCATCGGCCGCTTCAAAGGTAAAGCCACGTGATTCCATCTCTTTAACGCGATCAACGATGCGTCCTATAAGTTGCTTATCTCCACCAAGATCAACACCAAGTTCTTGTGATTTTAATTCGATTGACGCACGGCCGGCCATGTCAGAGACCAACATACGCATATCGTTTCCGACAGATTCAGGATCTTCATGTTGATAGAGAGATGGATCCACCTTGATTGCACTGGCGTGTAGACCTGCTTTGTGGGCAAAGGCTGAGACACCGACATATGGCTGACGCGCACTTGAAGAGACATTTGTAACTTCAGCTATAGCGTGTGAAATTCTGAATGCTTCGCGCAGTGAATCCTTAGGCAATACCAATTGATGCTTCTTTAACTCTAGGTTTGCAATGATTGTTACAAGATCAGCGTTTCCTGTGCGCTCACCATATCCATTAAGAGTTCCTTGAACATGAGTTGCACCAGCGGCAACTGCTGCCATTGAGTTAGCAACTGCGCATCCAGTGTCGTTGTGGCAGTGAATACCAAGTCGGGCAGAGCTTGCAGTTAAAACATCATGGACAACTTGGGAAAGCTCATCCGGCAACATTCCACCGTTTGTATCGCACAAGGCAATGACATCTGCCCCTGCCTCAGCTGCAACTCGAACAACTTCTAATGCATAGGCACGGTTACTGCGATATCCATCAAAGAAGTGCTCAGCATCTAGAAATACGCGTTGTCCTTCTGCAATTAAGTGGCTAACTGAGTCACGAATCATCTCTAGGTTTTCATCAAGAGATGTCTTAAGTGCTAAATCAACGTGGCGATCGAAAGCCTTTGCTACCAAAGTAACTGCTGGTGCACCTGAATCACGAAGTGCGCCAAGTAATACATCATCAGCGGCTTTGACATTGGGACGGCGTGTGGCACCAAAGGCAACAAAGGTGGCGTTCTTTAAAACTAACTCTTTTTTAGCGCGAGCAAAAAACTCAGTGTCTTTTGGGTTTGCTCCTGGCCATCCGCCTTCAATAAACCCAACACCGAGATCATCTAAGTGGCGGGCAATTGCCAACTTGTCATGGACCGAGAGATTTAATCCCTCTTGCTGCGCACCGTCGCGCAAGGTGGTGTCATAGATATGAAATGCATCAGAGACTGGCATTAGCAGACCTTACGCACCCAACCGTGTGTATCTGGGGTTGTTCCATGTTGAATAGCAAGTAAGTGGTTACGAATCTGCATTGTTATCACACCAGGTTGTCCATCACCTGTTACCCATGTTCCCATGGTTGATTTTGCAGAACCAACGGGTGAAACAACAGCGGCAGTACCGCATGCAAAGATTTCAGTGATTTCTCCCGATGAAACGCCATCGCGCCAATCATCAATGCTCAGCATTACCTCTTCAACCTTGTAACCAAGATCTTTTGCAACAGAGAGAATTGAATCGCGTGTGATTCCTGGAAGCAATGTGCCAGTTAACTTTGGAGTAATGACAGTAGCATTTGCCCCTTTACCCTTAACGAAATAAAGGTTCATGCCGCCCATCTCTTCAACCCATTTGCGTTCTTTTGCATCAATCCACACAACTTGATCGCAACCCTCTTTGGCGGCAGCTTTTTGTGCGACAAGTGATGCTGCGTAGTTTCCACCGCACTTTGCTTCACCTGTTCCACCTTGTACAGCGCGAACATATTCAGTTGAAATCCACACAGAAACAGCTTTTGATGGATCAAAGTAAGCACCTGCTGGTGTTGCAATAAGAATGTATGTGGCCTTATTAGTTGGACGAACTCCTAAACCAACTTCGGTAGCGATCATAAATGGGCGAATATATAAAGACTCACCAATTCTATTTGGTACCCAACCAGCATCTTGCTTGACTAAAGTTTCAACAGTTTCCAAAAACAACGCCTCAGGCATTTCAGGAAGAGCTAAACGCTTAGCGGAGTTAGCAAAGCGCTTGGAATTTGCATCTGGGCGAAAGAGTGAGATCGAACCATCAGGTTGGCGATATGCCTTCATTCCTTCAAAGATCTCTTGTCCGTAGTGAAATACCGCTGTTGCTGGATCTAATGAAAGCGGGCCATAAGGCTTTAACTCTGGTTCTGCCCAACCATCTTTTTCAGTCCATTCACACACAACCATGTGATCGGTGTAATACTTACCGAATCCGCCTTCAGCAACAAGTGCATCACGTGTAGCAGCATCTTTTGCATTGGGGTTGAGTGTAATTTTCATGTTTTATAGCGCTGCGACTAGCGCATCTCCAACTTCACTGGTGCTTCGCTTCTTATCTCCGCGAGTGAGTAGATCGGCAGCAACTGCGCGCTCAACATCACGGGCAGCATCGGCATAACCCAAGTGATCAAGCATCATGGCTACTGACATAACAGTGGCAGTTGGGTCTGCAATGTTTTTGCCTGCAATATCTGGTGCAGAGCCATGGACTGGCTCAAACATTGAAGGGAACTTCCCAGTTGGGTTGATGTTGCCTGAAGCAGCCAAACCAATTCCGCCACATATTGCAGCTGCAATATCAGTCAAGATATCTCCAAAGAGGTTATCTGTAACAACAACATCAAAGCGCTCTGGGTTAGTTACAAAGAACATTGATGCTGCATCAACATGTAAATAGTCAGTGGTAACTGTTGGGTATTCCTTAGCAACTTCGTTAAATGTACGAGTCCAAAGACCACCAGCGCGGGTTAACACGTTGTTTTTGTGTACCAAAGTCAGCTTCTTGCGATCACGTTTGGATGCGCGCTCAAATGCATCACGGATTACTCGCTCTGCACCGCGGCGAGTATTTAGACTTTCCTCAGTTGCAATCTCTGAATCAGTACCCTCTGCAAGTACTCCCCCTGCACCAACGTATGGACCTTCGGTTCCTTCACGCACAACAACAAAATCAATCGGGGCCTTTGTTGCTAATGGTCCGATAACACCAGGCATTAAACGTGCAGGGCGCAAATTAATATAGTGATCAAATGCAAAACGAAGCTTAAGCAATAGTCCGCGCTCAAGTACTCCACTTGGAACTGTTGGATCTCCAACTGCGCCTAACAAAATAACATCCTTAGTCGCAATCTCATCCAAGATGGATTGTGGAAGAACTTCACCGGTGCGGTGCCAATATCCAGCACCTAAGTCATATGAAGTGCGCTTAAAGCTCACGTCATACTTCTTTGCAACAGCATCAAGAACTTTTAGGCCCTCGTTAACAACCTCAGGACCAATTCCATCACCGGCAATTACAGCTAAATCAATAACTTTAGCCACGCGCCGCGCTTCCCTCTTTATAGTCATCGCCCTTGGATTGCTTCATCCATGAAAACATCTTGCGAAGTTCACGGCCAACAGCCTCGATTGGGTGAGTCTCACCCTTTGTGCGGAGTGACTTAAATTCAGGAGCACCAGCTTCTTGATCATCAATGAAGCGCTTAGCAAATGCACCACTTTGGATGTCTGCAAGAACAGCCTTCATGTTTTCCTTAACGTGTGGATCAATAACACGTGGACCAGAGACATAATCACCAAACTCTGCCGTGTCAGAAACTGACCAGCGCTGCTTTGCAATTCCACCCTCATACATCAAATCAACGATGAGCTTAAGTTCGTGCAAGCACTCAAAGTAAGCAACCTCTGGCTGATATCCAGCTTCAGTTAAAACTTCAAAACCATACATAACTAGCTGTGAAGCACCACCACAAAGAACTGACTGTTCACCGAATAGATCTGTTTCTGTCTCTTCTGTAAAGGTTGTCAAGATTCCACCAGCACGAAGTCCACCGATTGCCTTTGCATATGAGAGTGTTAACGGCCATGCACTTGAAGTTGAATCTTGTTCAACTGCAACGATTACTGGAACTCCGCGGCCTGCTGCGTACTCACGACGCACTAAGTGACCTGGGCCCTTTGGTGCAACCATGCAAACATCTACTGATGCAGTTGGCTTGATGTAACCAAAGCGAATATTAAAACCATGTCCAAAGAACAAAGCATCGCCATTTTTTAGGTTAGGCAAAATTGATTCTGTGTAGATATGGCGCTGAACATGGTCAGGTGCCAAAATCATGATCACTGTTGCTTCTTTAACTGCATCAGCTACTGAAACAACACGCAAACCCTCAGCCTCTGCCTTTGCACGTGAAGCTGAACCTTCTTTTAGTCCAACACGGACATCAACACCGCTATCGCGCAAGTTAAGTGCGTGCGCATGTCCTTGTGAGCCGTAACCGATGATCGCGACCTTGCGACCCTGGATGATGGATAGATCGGCATCCTCTTCGTGATACATCGTTGCTGCCACGGTATTTCTCCTTTAGTTCTGGTAATCGGGTTGAGTGTCGTGTACTGCTGGTGCTGCCTTATTTGGAAGTATTTCCTTAATTGAAATGACATTGATTAACTTATCGAGCTGAGCAATTACTTGCTCGAGTGCATGGCCTTCCAGATTAACCACAATATCCATCTGGGAGATGGATGGGTCAGCTGTTGGTCCAACTGATAAGCGTTCAATGTTGTATGCACGGCGAGAGAAAAGACCAGCAACGCGGGCCAATACGCCAGGTGAGTTCTCTACTAAAACTTCGAGTGTGTGTTGGGCCATTTTTATAGCTCCTGTGAATCCCAGTCAGGCGCAGTTTCGCGCGCGACCATAATGTCATCATTTGATGTTCCGGCAGCAACCATTGGCCACACCATTGCATCACGATGAACACGGAAATCAATAACAACAGGTTGATCATTAATTCCCATCGCTTTTTCAATAGTTGCATCAACATCTTCTTCGCGCTCACAACTCAAACCAATACAGCCCATAGCTTCTGCGAGCATTGGGAAGTTAGGAACGCGTTTAGATTCAAGGTTTGTATTTGAATAACGACCTTCATAGAACAGGGTCTGCCACTGGCGAACCATTCCCAAAGATTCGTTATTAATGATTGCAACCTTGATTGGAATGTTATTGAGTGCACACGTTACAAGCTCTTGATTAGTCATCTGGAAACAACCATCGCCATCGATTGCCCACACTGTTGTGTCTGGTGCTCCAACTTTTGCGCCCATTGCAGCAGGGACTGCGTAACCCATTGTTCCAAGACCACCGGAGTTAAGCCATGTGCGTGGGTTTTCATATGAAACAAATTGAGATGCCCACATCTGATGTTGTCCAACGCCTGCAGCAAAAATAGCTTCTGGACCTGAGATTTTTCCAAGTCTCTCAATTACATATTGTGGAGATAACGTCCCATCATTTGGTTTGTCATAACCCAATGGATAAGCGGCTTGGAGTGAATTCATCTGTTGCAACCAAGGGGTTAAATCTGGCTGGTTCTTTGCAAGGGCTGTTTTGAGTGCTGGAATCAGCGCAGCGATGGTATTTTTGAGATCACCCAACACGGCAACATCAGCAAAACGGTTCTTACCAATTTCAGCAGGATCAATATCTGCGTGGATAACCTTGGCGTTAACTGCAAATGTTGAAAGCTTGCCCGTAACACGGTCATCAAAGCGAGCACCTAAAGTAATGAGCAGATCTGCTTTTTGTAGCGCTGTAACTGCAGCAACTGTTCCGTGCATACCAGGCATTCCAAGATGCAATGGGTGACTATCTGGGAATGCACCACGGGCCATGAGAGTTGTTACGACTGGTGCTCCGAGTAGCTGTGCGAGTTCTAATAGTTCGCGAGATGCGTTTGCTTTGATTACTCCGCCGCCAACATAAAAGACTGGCTTACTAGATTGCGTGATCAACGCAGCGGCGTCCAGGATGGATTGGTTATCTGGCATTGACTTTGGTTTATATCCAGCCAAATTAACTGAAGTGGGATATTTAAAATCCGTCATTGCTTGTAGAGCATCTTTTGCGATATCAACTAGTACTGGGCCTGGACGGCCTGAACTTGCGATATGGAAAGCTTCAGCAATCGCACGCGGTATATCGGCTGCATTAGTAATTAAATAATTGTGCTTTGCAAATGGCATCGTGATGCCACGAATGTCTGCTTCTTGGAAAGCATCTGTTCCAATTGCAACTGAAGGCACCTGGCCTGTAATTGCAACAACTGGAACTGAATCCATAGCAGCATCAGCCAGCGGTGTTACAAGATTTGTTGCACCAGGGCCAGATGTTGCAATACACACACCAACGCGACCGGTTACTTGGGCATAACCTGTTGCAGCATGTCCTGCACCTTGTTCATGGCGAACAAGAATGTGGCGGATGGAGCTAGAAAAAATTGGATCATAGGCTGGGAGAATTGCACCGCCTGGGATTCCGAACATGACATCCACGCCGGCAGCTTCAAGGGATGCGACAAGTGAACTCGCCCCATTCATCTGACTCATAGTTCTTCTCCCTTCGTTGCCTTGCATTTATAGTGATGAAACGAAAAAACCCTCAGATAACTGAGGGCGGCGCATGATCATTGTTAGATCACGCGCTGCTAAATCACCACCACAAATGTTGTGCTCATGGGGATATTCTCCAATGGATTACGCATAAGAGTCAAGGCATGAGATGCACATCTCACAATTTGAGCCAGCTTCACTCGCAGACCGCGCCTTTGGATGCAGATCCCACCAGTTTTGAATACTTAGCCAATACCCCACGGGAGTATTTGTGACCTAATGGCTGCCAGCCAACTTTTCTGGCATCAAGCTCTTTGGGGTCCACAAGTAAATCCAAAGTTCGGTTAGTGATGTCGATTCGCACTAAATCGCCATCTTTAATAAATGCAATCGGTCCTCCATCAACAGCTTCCGGTGCAACGTGACCAACACACAAACCAGTTGATCCACCAGAGAAACGACCATCAGTTAACAACAGAGTTGATTTACCAAGACCCGCGCCTTTTATTGCGCCAGTAATCATTAACATCTCGCGCATACCAGGACCACCCTTAGGTCCTTCATAGCGAATCACAACTACATCACCAGCTTGAATTGTTCCGTTTTCAAGTGCTTCCATTGCAGCTTGTTCACGTTCAAACACTCTGGCAGGTCCTTCAAATTTTTCAATTCCAATTCCTGCTGTTTTACACACCGCACCATCGGTGGCAAGAGTGCCTCCCAAGATAGTAATTCCAATATCTGTAGATATTGGAGATGAAACTGCACGCAAGATCTGTCCATCTGGATCTGGTGGAGCAATATCTTTCAAATTCTCAGCCATTGTTTTGCCAGTAACAGTTAGAACATCACCGTGAAGCAAACCAGCATCGAGCAATCCCTTTAATACAACTGGGATTCCGCCGACTTTATCAACATCACTCATAACAAAGCGGCCGAATGGCTTGAGATCTCCTAGCAAAGGAACCTTTGAACCAATGCGATGGAAATCATTGAGTTCAAGATTTACTTCTGCTTCATAGGCAATTGCTAGCAAGTGGAGTACAGCATTTGTAGAACCTCCTAATGCCATCAAAATTGTGATTGCATTTTCGAAGGCTTGTTTTGTCAAAATATCGCGAGTAGTTATTCCCTGGCGAATGAGCTCAACCACTGCAGCACCTGATGCAATTGCATAAGTGTCGCGACGGCGATCAACTGCAGGAGGCGCAGCTGATCCAGGAAGTGAGAGACCAATTGCTTCACCAATACTTGCCATGGTGTTTGCCGTATACATACCGCCGCAAGCACCTTCACCTGGACAGATTGCACGTTCAATTTGATCCACCCGCTCTTGGGTGATTAATCCACGAGCGCAAGCTCCAACAGCCTCAAAGGCGTCAATGATTGTTACATCTTTGCCATCAACTTGGCCTGGCAACGTTGATCCTGCATAAACAAAAACGCTTGCAACATCTATGCGAGCTGCTGCCATCATCATTCCTGGAAGAGATTTATCGCAACCAGCAAAAGTAACCATTCCATCTAAACGCTCTGCTTGCATAACAGCTTCAACCGAGTCTGCAATAACTTCACGTGAAACTAAAGAAAAATGCATTCCTTCATGGCCCATTGAAATTCCATCAGAGACAGAGATGGTTCCAAACTGCATGGGGAATCCGCCTGCATCTAGGACGCCTTGCTTTGAAGCCTTAGCTAAACGATCTAAAGATAAATTACATGGAGTGATTTCATTCCAAGAAGATGCAATTCCAATTTGTGGTTTAACCCAATCATCATCGCCCATTCCAACAGCACGTAACATTCCACGTGCAGGGGCGCGCTCTAATCCATCAGTTACTACTCCAGAGCGCGGCTTCATGTTGGGCATGTGCTCAGTCTAGCCTTCTGATTGTCCAAGATGAGCTAACAAAAGCGCGCGAACTTTAGCTGCATCGGCTTGTCCCTTTGTATCTTTCATAACCATTCCAATCAAAGCACCGGCTGCTGGTAAGTGACCATCTCGAACCTTTTGCGCAGTCTCTGGTTGTCCAGCACATGCACGCTCGATTGCGGCCATCAAAGCTGAATCATCATTAACAACCTTGATTCCACGCGCTGCAATAACTGCCGCAGGTTTTCCTTCGCCGGCAATAACTCCTTCAACAACTTGTCGAGCTAACTTATCTGTTAGATCTCCAGTATTAACAAGGGCAACAATCTCAGCCACATCTGATGCTGCAATAGGCAAATCTTTAATCGCTACATCTTTTTCATTAGCGATTCGAGAAATCTCACCTAACCACCAACCACGTGCTTTAGTCGGGTCTGCGCCCAGTGCAACAGTTGCTTCAACAACATCGAGCACGTCGGCATTAATCATCGCTGACATTTCCTTATCTGGAACTGCCCACTGTTCTTGCAATCGCTTGCGGTGAATAGATGGTCGCTCTGGCAAATCAGCACGGAGTTGCTCAATCCATGCTGCATCTGGTGCTACTGGAACTAAATCTGGTTCTGGGAAATAACGGTAGTCCTCAGCCTGTTCCTTTGAACGGCCAGAGCGAGTTAAACCTGTGTCTTCTTGGAAGTGACGAGTCTCCTGCACGACTCGTTCGCCATTATTTAAACGTTCGGCATGGCGAATCATTTCACCGCGAATTGCGCGCTCAACAGAGCGAAGCGAGTTAACGTTCTTAGTCTCTGAGCGAGTTCCAAGAACATCAGAGCCAATTAAGCGCAATGAAACGTTTGCATCACAGCGAAGTGATCCCTGCTCCATCTTCACATCACTAACACCAAGTGAGCGCAAGATGTCGCGCAGCTCTGCCACGTATGCCTTTGCAACCTCCGGGGCATATTTACCTGTGCCAGGAACAATCTTGGTAACAATTTCAACTAATGGAATTCCTGCACGGTTGTAATCAAGAAGTGAATACTCTGCGCCGTGAATACGCCCTGTGGCGCCACCCACGTGTAGAGACTTTCCTGTGTCTTCTTCCATGTGAACGCGCTCTACTTCAATGCGGAAAACCTTTGGACCCTCATCTGTTTCAATCTCGACATCAACATAACCATTAACGCAGATTGGCTCGTCATACTGTGAAATCTGGAAGTTCTTTGGCATATCTGGATAGAAATAGTTCTTGCGAGCAAAGCGACTAAAAGGTGCAATAGAGCAGTTCAGGGCCAGACCGATTTTGATTGTTGATTCAATAGCCTTCTCATTAACAGTTGGCAGCGCACCTGGTAGGGCTAAACACACTGGGCAGGTTTGTGTATTTGGCTCTGCACCGAAAATAGTAGAACAGCCACAAAACATCTTTGAACTTGTATTGAGTTCAACGTGAACTTCAAGACCCAGAACTGGTTCGTACTTTGCTACAACTTCATCATATGTCAGGCTCATTTACTACCTGCTAACGCTGGAATTGTTGAAAGCAATGGTGCGCCCCACTTAGAAAGCAAGGCTGCTTCAAGGGCTGCACCGACTGAATACATTCGATCATCTTTCATCACCGGTGACATGATCTGGAAACCAACTGGTAGACCATCTTCGTCTGCAACTCCTGAAGGCAATGACATTCCACCGATACCAGCCATGTTCACAGGAATTGTTGCAATGTCATTGAGATACATAGCTAGCGGATCATTCGCCTTCTCACCGATTTTAAACGCGGTTGTTGGGCAGGTTGGTGAAACCAATACATCAGCCTTTTCAAATGCCTTATTGAAATCTTGAGTGATGAGTGTGCGAACTTTCTGCGCACTGCCGTAATAGGCGTCGTAGTAACCAGATGAAAGAGCGTAGGTTCCAAGGATGATGCGTCGCTTTACTTCGCGGCCAAATCCAACCTCGCGAGTTAGATTCATGACTGACTCTGCAGATGCTCCATCCTTATCGCCCACGCGCAGGCCATAACGCATTGCATCAAAGCGAGCTAAGTTCGAAGAACACTCAGATGGCGCGATTAAGTAATACGCAGCAAGGGCGTATTCAAAGTTAGGCGCTGAGACTTCAACGATTTCAGCACCGGCAGCTGCAAGTAATTCAAGAGATTCTTCAAAACGAGTGCGAACTCCCTTTTGGTAGCCATCACCATTGAGCTCTTTAACAACACCAATCTTCATTCCCTTAACGTTGCCTGTCTTAGCGGCAGCAACTACTGCAGGAACTGGAGCGTTAATAGAAGTTGAATCTTTTGGATCATGACCTGCAATTGCTTCATGCAATAGCGCAGCATCTAAAACTGTACGAGCACATGGGCCTGCTTGATCAAGGGATGAAGAGAAAGCAACGAGGCCGTATCTAGATACGCCGCCATACGTTGGCTTGACTCCCACAGTTCCAGTAACGGCTGCAGGTTGGCGAATCGATCCGCCAGTATCAGTTCCAATTGCAAGTGGTGCTTCAAATGCGGCCAATGCTGCAGCTGATCCGCCACCAGAACCACCAGGGATACGAGTTAAATCCCATGGATTGTGAGTTGGACCATATGCAGAGTTTTCTGTAGAAGAACCCATCGCAAATTCATCCATATTTGTCTTACCTAAAATAACAATGTCATTTTTCTTTAAGTTAGCAACAACGGTTGAGTCATAAGGTGGGCGCCAGCCCTCAAGAATCTTGGAGCCACATGTTGTCGGAATTCCCTTTTGTGTCATCACGTCTTTGAGTGCGAGTGGTACTCCAGCTAAAGGTGAGAGTTTTTCCCCACTTTTACGCTTCGCATCAACTGCTGCAGCGTGAGCGAGTGCACCTTCAGTGTCAACATGCAAGAAGGCATGAACATCTTTATCAACTGCTGAAATTTGATCTAGGTGTGCTTGTGTAAGCGCAACCGAAGTAATTTCACCACTAGCTAATTTGCTAGCCATCTCTGATGCGGAGTTACGAATCATTCCTCACCCAAAATCTGAGGAACGCGGAAACGTTGTTCTTCCTGAGCAGGAGCACCAGAGAGTGCATCAGCTGGTGAAAGTGATGGAATCACTACATCGGGACGAAAAACATTTCGAAGTGGCAATGGATGTGAAGTAGCAGGAACATCTGCGCCAGCAACTTCTTGCACGCGAGCCACTGCATCCAAAATGACTGTGAACTCATTAGAGAGTGCGACTAACTCTTCATCGCTCATTTCAATACGAGCAAGGCCAGCGAGCTTTGCTACATCATCGCGAGAAAGGCTGGTCATGGGTGTGAGTCTAATTAACTTCGCGCTTAACTGCGAATTTGCCCATCTCCAGTAACAATCCAGGTAGTAGTTGTCATAGCTTCAAGTCCCATAGGCCCACGAGCATGGAGTTTTTGATTTGAGATTCCTATTTCTGCACCAAATCCCATTTGCTCACCATCGGTGAATCGCGTTGAAGTATTGACCATCACCGCAGCACAATCACTCAACGCAATAAATCGAGAGGCGTTGGCCTTATTTTCAGTGATGATGGCTTCAGTGTGCTTGGTGCCGTATTTAGCAATGTGATCACTAGCAGCATCAACTGAATCAACAATTGCAACATTCATCTCAAGAGTTCCGTATTCAGTGCACCAATTCTCCTCTGTTGCCGCACTCATAGGAATTGAGCCAGCTAGAGCTAAAATTTGTTCATCCCCATGCAGAATAACTCCTGCATCATGTAGAGCTTTCAAAGCAACTGGGGCAAAATCTTTAGCAATTGATTTGTGAATCAACAAGGTCTCAGCAGCATTGCACACACTTGGACGTTGTGTCTTTGAGTTGATAATAATTGGAAGTGCCTTAGCCAAATCTGCAAACTCATCGATATAAACATGGCAAACACCAGCACCAGTCTCGATAGTTGGAACAGTTGACTCATCCACGACCATACGAATAAGAGATGCACTCCCCCGTGGAATTACTAGATCCACTTTGCCGCGGGCATTTAACAGAGCTTTAACTGTCTCACGATCATCCGATGGGACAAGTTGGATGACATCTGGAGAAATTTTCGTACTCTTGAGTGCATCACGCATAACAGTGACAAGGATTTGATTGCTAGCTGCTGCACTTGAAGATCCACGCAGGAGCGCCGCATTTCCTGACATCAACAAAATGACCGCTGCATCGACTGTCACATTTGGGCGAGCCTCATAAACCATTCCAATAACTCCGAATGGCACAGTGATTTGTTGTAAATCGATTCCATTTGGCAAAGTTGAATGGCGCAATATGATTCCAAGTGGATCAGGCAATTTACTTACTTGGCGTGCACCATTGGCGATTCCTTCAACTCGCGTCGGAGTCAGCAATAATCGATCAAGTAGCGAGGAGTTAATCTTCGCTGCACGTGCGCGCACCATATCTTCTTCATTAGCTGCAATAATTTCAGCGCCTCTAGCAATCACTGCATCTGCAATTGCATTCAGGGCGGCGCTGCGCTCAGCACCTGTGGCAACGTTCAAAGTACGCGCAGCAGCCCGGGCAGTATCTGCCAGGCTATTAACCATGTGCGTTGCGATCATGACGCAAAGCCTATCGGGAGGTAGGCCTCATTGGCATTGAATAATTCTGACACCTACTCAATTAATTTATGAGTTGTTCCTTTGATTCGTCCCTGTGCTTGCGTAAATAGACCATGAATGGAGTACCGCCGGTACCAACTGCTGATGGATTTCCCGGGGTGGCTTGTGCTTGTGCATGAATATATGTGCCTGCGTATTCCAGATGCTTAGCTCTAAAGTCACCAACAATGCTGACACATTCATTGAAAACATTTTTTAACTCTTTAATTCCAGCAGAAACAACCATATTTCGAACAGAAGGACCTGCTTCAACAGCCTCTATAAACTTCACATGCATAGGAGGCATGTAATTGCGCATCTCCATTAAGTAATCACGAAGTTCATCCTTCTCATGGGTGATTCCAAGGACTGCATCCATGGCGGGGATGATGGCACTTTGTGCACCAGTCTCACCACGAAAGGCTTGACCTTGGGCACCGTATGCATCTACTCCTTCATAAATTACTCCATTAGGAAGTGAAGGATTATTGCGCCAACCAAAAATGTAAGGACGAACTCGATGGAAATAAACATATGGATCACAGCGCTCTGGCATTCGACATAAAACGTCATACATGGCTTGAAGTGCATCCCTGAGTTGGATTAATGCTTTTTCAAGTGTATCTAAATTATTTTCAACAACACTCGCCTGCGCAAGTTCAATTGCCTTAAGAGCTTTTCCGGCTTTCTTCTCAATATCAATATGAATCAAGATGAACCATTCTTCGTCTTGACCGCCAAGGAAGCACTGAAGTAGCGCAATATTTCCACACTCAATAGGGCCGCTGGGATCAAGGCGTCGCCAATTATCGGATGCATAGCTTTGGTATGAAAGTATCGGAGGGCGGCCAACTAATTGACCAACTTCATACCAAGGTAAAGCCAACTTTTTGGGAAAAACTGTTGCTGGCGAATTATCACTCCACTGATAAGACTGTCCGATATAACTCAAAATCATCATTGCTCGTGATATGTCAGCCTGTGTTTTTAGCGCAGAAACATTAAAGTCGGGCAGTGCATGTACTCGCTTGCGGAAGTCATTTCCCATCAATAGTTTAGGAATCTCTAGGGCAAATTCATCCCACTCTTCATTGCCAGGAGAGAGTCTTTGCGCTGGGTCGTAATGAGGCAAATAACCAAACTCTTCAGATAGACCATAATCAGCTATTTTTACAGAATTCATCTCTACTCTTTCGTGTGGGTGATTGATTCGCGCTAGGGTATTAGTTAATTCAAAAGAGAGCAATAGAAGGGTCTCAGTAGAAACTACCAAATAAAATTAAAGTAGGACTAAATCATCTCTATGCACTAGCTCGCGCTCATACTCAGCACCCATTTCTGCAGCGAGTTCTTTTGTGGAACGGCCCAGCATCTTTGGTAGATCCTCTGAATCAAAGGCAACTAAACCACGTGCAATCACAACACCATCTGGTCCTACTAATTCGATTGCATCGCCGGCAATAAACTCACCTTCAACAGCAGTGACGCCTGCTGGCAGCAATGAAACACCGCGTTCCAAAATTGCCTTAACTGCGCCAGCATCTAAAACTAACTTGCCGTGTGGCTTGGTTGCATGTGCCAACCACAAAAGGCGTGATGTTGTCTTGCTTGCGTGTGCATGAAAATGTGTACCAAAATCCTGGCCAGCCAAAGTTTTATCGGCATCTGCTAGAGATGTCAGCAGCATTGGGATGCCTGCAGAAGTTGCAATCCGTGCAGCTTCAACCTTAGTGACCATTCCACCGCTGCCAACTCCGGAAGATCCAGCTCCACCCAAAGTCTCGTTTTCGATATCTGCAACAGATGTAACTTCATGAATGCGCTTAGCACCAGCCTGTGTTGGTGGAGCGTCATAGAGAGCATCAATATCAGAGACTAGAACCAATAGATCTGCACTAATCAAAAGTGCGACTAAAGCAGCAAGGCGATCATTATCGCCGAAACGAATTTCGCCAGTACCAACTGTGTCGTTTTCATTAATAATTGGAACGACTCCAAGTTGTAGCAAGCGATAAAGAGTGCGCTGGGCGTTTTGGTAATGAGAACGGCGCACAACATCTTCAGTTGTTAACAACACTTGCGATGCCGTAATTGAATGGCGATTAAAGCTTTGGGTGTATTGGGCAATCAAAAGACCTTGGCCTACCGATGCTGCAGCTTGCTGCGTTGCTAAGTCCTTTGGACGCGTAGTTAAACCCAATGGCGCAAGACCAGCGGCAATAGCACCAGAGGAAACAACGACTACTTCGGATCCGCGTGCCTTGCACGCAGCAACAACATCAACAAGTTTGTTGACCGCATCGGCATCTAGTGCAGACCCGGCTTTACCGGTGAGAGAGGATGAGCCAATCTTGATGACGATTCGCTGTGCAGAAGTAATCTGCGCTCGGCTCACTTGTCATCTCCATCCTCTGATTCATTCACTTCACCTACTGAAATCTTAGGTGAATGAGGGTCTTCAATGTTGTATTCCCACTGCTTTGCAATCTCATCATCGCTAAGAACATCATCAACACGCTCGGTTTGCTGCCATGTTGATTCAAGACGTGAATCCTCGCCTCGGCGATGCAAGTGACCAGCTAGCTGCTCTGCTCCTGCTTCAATTGTTGGCTCCCAATCAAATACAACTTGTGTGAGGCCATCGCCAATACGAACTTCACTTCCAGCAACTGCACCCTTTTTAAAGAGATCTTTTTCAACACCTAATTGCGCTAAGCGATCAGCTAAGTAACCAATTGCTTCAGCGTTCTTGAAGTTGGTTTGGCGCACCCAACGCTCAACTTTTTTACCGCGAACATTAAATGAACCATCGGCATTAGCTTTAACTTCAAAGCCAGAATCATCAACGGCAACTGGACGCAAGATAATGCGTGTGCGAACTTCAATGGCTGCTGCAGCTGCGCGATCTCTTTGAATCAAACGAGCCATTGCATAGGTCAACTCTTGTAGACCGGCACGTGATGCTGCAGAAACTTGGTAGACCTCATAGCCACGCTCACGCAATTCGCCTTCAACCATATCTGCCATAGCTTTGCCATCAGGGATGTCTGTTTTATTAAGAGCAATGATTCGCACTCGATCTTCTAAACCACCATAAAGCGCTAATTCATTTTCAATAATTTCAAGATCTTGCACTGGATTACGATCTGTTTCCAGAGTTCCACAGTCCAAAACATGAACGAGTGCAACACAGCGCTCAACATGGCGTAGGAATTCAAGTCCTAAACCTTTTCCTTGGCTTGCACCTGGAATTAATCCTGGAACATCGGCAACGGTAAATCGTGTTTCACCTGCTTGAACAACGCCTAAATTTGGCGCAAGAGTAGTGAATGGATAATCAGCAATCTTTGGACGGGCTGCAGAAATAGCTGCAATAAGTGATGACTTTCCAGCACTTGGATAACCAACGAGCGCGATGTCTGCAACTGATTTGAGTTCAAGGAAAAGTGTACGCTCTTCACCTGGTTCACCCAATAATGCAAAACCTGGTGCACGACGCTTTGATGATGCCAGAGCCATGTTTCCAAGGCCACCAAAACCACCTTGGGCTGCAACAAAAGTTGTGCCAGTTCCAACAAGGTCAGCAATCTGTTCACCAGCAGCATCGAAGATAACTGTTCCATTTGGAACGCCCAGGATTAAATCTTCACCCTGATGTCCATCTTTGCGATCGCCATAACCTTGATGACCTGAAGTTGCTTTGCGATGTGGTGAATGATGAAAGTCGAGCAGGGTAGTGACACTTGGATCAACAACCAGAATTACATCGCCACCGCGTCCACCGTTACCACCATCTGGTCCGCCCAGTGGCTTGAATTTTTCGCGCTTAACAGAAACGCAGCCATCTCCACCTTTTCCGGCAGATGCATAGAGAGTCACACGATCAACAAATGTTGTCATGTCTTTACTCCCTTCACTGCAGAAAATAAAAAAGCGAGCCGTGTGATTACGGCTCGCCCTTTTTAGAGAAACCTTTTATAGAGCTACCGGAACCACAACATTCACTACGCGACGTCCGCGAGCGCGGCCGTATTCAACTGCACCAGCTGCTAATGCAAAGAGTGTGTCGTCCTTACCGCGTCCAACGTTCTTGCCTGGGTGAAAATGTGTTCCGCGCTGGCGAACTAGAATTTCGCCTGCATTTACTTCTTGTCCGCCAAAGCGCTTGATACCGAGGTATTGCGCATTTGAATCGCGACCGTTTCGTGTCGAGGAGACACCCTTCTTACTTGCCATTTATTTATCCCTTACTTCGCGCCGTTGATGGCGGTAATTTTTACGAGAGTCTGCTTAGCGCGAAACCCCTGACGACGACGGTGACCTGTCTTGTTCTTGTAACGCAAAATATCGATTTTTGGTCCCTTAGTCTCTTCAAGAACTTCGCCTGTGACCTTAACGCCAGAGAGAAGCTTTGGATCTGAAGTAACGGAAGCACCATCTACTACGAGCACTGCAGGAAATGAAACAGTTGCGCCAACAGCAGCATCGATACGATCGACGGTGACTGTGTCTCCAACTGCCACTTTTTCCTGATGGCCGCCAGCTTTAACGATTGCGTACACGTGTAACTCCAGTTCATTTTCAGCCCATAGAGGAGAACCAAAGGTTCCTTCGGGCAGAGGTTAAGGGTACGGAACCTCTAGGCCAGGGTCAAATTGCGATATCTAGCCCTTTTGGGCGATACGGGTCAAGGCCTTTTCTAGGGCGTAAATCGGATCACTAGCCGCACCTTTTACTTGGGCATCTGCCAGGGCGATAGCCCCAACGGCATCAGCAATTTGAGCTGGTGTCCATCGATTTAACTGTCTGCGGGCCTTATCAATTTGCCATGGAGCCATACCTAATTGCCCAGCTAGTTCAAAAGATTTCACGCCGCGATTAGCACCTGAAACTTTAGCAAGTGAGCGAAGTGATGAAGCAATAGCACTTGTAATCATTACTGGATCAGTTCCAGTTTCTAGTGCGCTTCGAAGAGCAATTAACGCTGCAGGCAAATTACCTTCCAGTGTTGCATCGGCAACATCAAATCCAGTTGTTTCAACTCTGCCCTGATGAAACTTATCAATCATTACTTCATCGATTGTTCCAGCGGGTGCATCTGCTGCAATCTGTCCAATTGCTGATTGAAGCTCACGCAAATCATTGCCCAACGCCCCCACTAAAGCTGAAATTGCTCCTGGGGTTGCCTTACGTTGTAAATCAAGAAAGAGGCTTCGAACAAACTCTTCCTTTTCTGCTTCTTTCTTAATCGGCTCACATGCAATTATCTCTGGCTTAACTCTCTTAATTGCATCTAATAGCGCTTTGCCTTTAACACCACCCTTGTGCACAAAGACAACTGTGGTCGATGAATCTGGAGAATCTAAGTAACGAGTGACTTCATCTTTAGAATCTTCTGGCAAATCCTGTAGGTCGCGGATGATTAATCCACGGCGCTCTGAAAACAATGAGGGAGCAAGTGAGTCTGCAATGTCGCCAACAAGCAGATCTGCCGCAAAAAGAGTAGTGATTTCACATTTCTCATCTTTAAGTTGGGCAGTGAGCTTCGTTAATGCTCTATCTACAAGAGCAGCCTCTGATCCCAGAATAAGGTAGAAGGAATTCACCCTGTATTACCTCTTAATCCAGTAGTCGTTGATGTACTTCTCGCCCTCATCACAGAAGAAAGTAACGACGTTTTCAACACCGTACTGCTCCTTCAATCTCTTTGCTGCGATCATGTGTGCTCCTGAAGATGGGCCTACGAAAATGCCATGCACTCTTGCTATACGGCGCATCTCAGCAATTGACTCCTCAGAACCCACATCAATAACTCCATCCAACTCATGTTGGTGGCGAGTAACAATGCCTGGAATAAAGCCATCAGCAATTCCTTCAATTAAATGCTTTGACACTTCTCCACACAAAATCGTGCAGGATTCGGATGGTTCCAAAGCAATGACTTTGCAGTTGGGGTTGGCAGCTTTGAAGGCTTGCCCCACACCAATAACTGTTCCCCCGGTTCCAACTCCACTCACCAATAGATCTGGCAGTACTGGCATCTGTTGCAAAATCTCTTGACCGAGCCACTGACGGTTTTCTTCCACGTTCCATTCATTATCAAACTGTTGGGGTGAAAAAAATCCTGGCATTGCACCCCGCCGGCGTGCTTCTTCTAGCGCATCATTCACATGGAAATCACCCATAGTGTGAACTTCTGCGCCAAATGCTTCAGAGATTGCTGTGCGCTCTGGACTCATTCCATCGGGCATGATTACCAACATCTTGTAACCCTTAACTGCTGCAACCATACTCATTGCATTTCCTGTATTACCGCTACTCGCTTCAACGATTGTGTCGCCAGGCTTTAACAAGCCTTCATCCTCTGCACGTTCAATCATGTATTTTGCAATGCGCGCTTTAATAGAACCAGATGGATTCATGTACTCCATCTTGACCCAAATGCCTTCAATATTTATTAAAGGTGTATTTCCAATGGCATCTAGAATTGTCTTCATTGACAGGGCCTTTCACATTGTGGAACTACTCGCGCGAGTATTAAGCAACGATATTAACTAGTTTTGGCGCGCGCGCAATGACCTTTTTCGGTGCGTTTGTGCCCAGTTCAGCAACGATTGTTGGATGCGCAAGGGCTAGCGTCTCAAGTTCTGCATCAGTAATCGTTGGTGAGACATCAATGCGCTCTTTAATCTTGCCATTTATTTGAATAATAGCTTCCACTGAATCTGCCACAAGCAGTTTTTCATCCACGAGCGGCCAGCCGGCAAGTGCCACGGCAGGCTTATGCCCTAAACGCTCCCACATTTCTTCCGCTGTAAATGGTGCAACCAGTGAAACCATAATTGCGATTGCTTCAACTGCTTCACGAGCTGCAGGATCTGCGCCTCCGCAACCAGAATCAATCGCCTTACGCGTTGCGTTTACTAGCTCCATCACGCGGGCGACTGCAACGTTGAACCGGAATGACTCAACTGCAAATCCGGCATCGTTTAAAGCCTTGTGTGTTGCCTTACGAAGTGAGACATCTCCCTTAGAAAAATCTACTCCTGGAGCACTGGTGATGTCTCCAGATAAACGCCAAGCACGAGTTAAGAACTTAACTGAACCTGATGGTGAAACATCAGACCAATCAACGTCATCTTCTGGTGGGCCGGCAAAAACCATAGACAAACGAATTGCATCAACGCCATGCTTTTCAAGCTCATCAGAGAGTGCCACAAGATTGCCTCGACTCTTTGACATCGCAGAGCCATCCATGACAACCATTCCTTGGTTAAGCAGACGTGTAAATGGTTCATTGAAATTAACCATACCCATGTCGCTGAGGACCTTAGTAAAGAAACGGCTATAGAGAAGGTGCAAAATCGCATGTGTTACGCCGCCAACATATTGATCAACAGGTAACCAGGTCTCAATATCTTTCTTTAAAAATGGTTGATCGTGGACTGTAGAAGATGGATAACGCAGGTAATACCAAGATGAATCCACGAAGGTATCCATTGTGTCGGTATCTCGCTTTGATGCAGCCCCACACTTAGGACATGCAATATTAACCCAATCAGTTGCAGCACCCAGAGGTGATGTTCCCTTTGGCTTTAAATCTAAACCTTTAGCATCTGGCAAAGTAAGTGGAAGTTGATCTGCTGGAACTGGAACTTCACCACATGATGGGCAGTGAATAATTGGAATAGGAGTTCCCCAGTAACGCTGGCGAGAGACTAACCAATCGCGCAAACGATAGTTACGGGCAGATTTTCCAAGTCCATCTTTTTCAAGTTGGCTGTTAATAGCAGCGATTGCATCTGCCTTATTAAGACCATTGAGTGCGCCTGAATTAACTAACTTTCCATCACCAGTTGTTGCAACTCCACTTGCATTGGGATCTTCTTCCCCAGTCTCAACAACTACAACTACAGGCAACTTAAAGGCTCTAGCAAAATCTAAATCTCGCTGATCATGTGCTGGAACAGCCATGATGGCTCCCGTGCCGTAATCAGCTAGAACATAATCACTGGCCCAAATAGGTAGCTTTGCACCATTAACTGGATTAATGGCATAGCGATTAAGAAAAACACCACTCTTTGGACGATCTGTAGCTAGGCGATCGATATCACTATCGGCCTTAATCTTTTCTAGGTAAGAATTGAATTCTGCTTCAACACCTGTTCCAACAACTAACTCTGCGGCTAGCTCACTATCGGCCGCAACAACCATAAATGTTGCACCATATAAAGTATCTGGACGGGTTGTATAGATAGTTACTGGCTCTGTGCGGCCTTCAATAATGAATGAAACGTTGGCACCGGTTGAGCGTCCAATCCAGTTGCGCTGCATCATCAAAACTTTTTCAGGCCATTTACCTTCTAATTGAGCCATGTCATCGAGTAAACGATCGGCATAGTCAGTGATCTTGAAATACCACTGATTCAACTTCTTCTTGGTAACAGCTGAATCACATCGCTCGCAAAGCCCAGCAACAACTTGTTCATTAGCTAAAACAGTTTGGCACCCAGGGCACCAGTTCACTGCTGAATCTTTACGATATGCAAGGCCCCGCTCGTGTAGCTTTAGAAACAACCATTGATTCCATTTATAGTATTCAGGATCGCATGTGTTAAATACACGGTCCCAGTCAAAAGAACATGCAAAGCGTCGCATTGAGGCTTTTTGCACTGCAATATTTTCATATGTCCAGATGCGTGGATCAGAGTTGCGTTTGATTGCAGCATTTTCAGCCGGCAAACCGAAGGCATCCCAAGCAATCGGATGCATAACGTTAAAACCTTTTTGAACCCAGTAACGGGCAATCACATCACCTAACGCGTAGGCCTCAGCATGGCCCATATGGAGATCACCGGATGGATAAGGAAACATATCCAATACATATTTCTTTTCACGTGTGTCATCTGCGCGACCTGATTTAAATGGTTGTACTTGATCCCAAATGGGCAGCCATTTTTCCTGCACGTAGGCAAAGTCGTATGCCGCGTGCTCGCGCTCGTCATTCACGTTGTTATTCATACGTGGAGCTAAGGGGATTTGAACCCCTGACCCCCTGCATGCCATGCAGGTGCGCTACCAGCTGCGCTATAGCCCCATTTACTTCAAGTGCAGACCTTACCGCATACATGCACGGTGGTTTTAAACGAAAGTTGCTCCACTTTCTTCGCCATAGACAGGTTCTGGAATAGATCCAGCGTTGTGTTCTACTAAATTCCACTGGCGGGGATTTCTTTGTAGGACTGACCACGATGCATTTGAAAGTCCGCCTAATACACCCCAATGAGAAAGTGGAAGTTGTAGCAATTCGCCAAGGACGCATCTAGCAGTTCCACCATGCGTTGCAACAACTAGTAGTTGTTCTGTCTTTCCTTCAAGGGCTTTCAATATTTCACCGACTGCACGAGATGCAACTTCACTGCGTCGCTCCCCTGTTGTGCCAGCAGGACTATCATCGCCATCAATCCAGCGAATAAAGTTATGAAAATCTTCAGCGCGATTTTGTGAACCAGTTTTACCTTCCCACAAACCACCATTTGTTTCTCGCAGCGATTCATGTGTACTAAAACATAATCCAGTTAAATCCGACAATGCTTGCGCAGTTTCTTTAGCACGACCCAAATCACTTGAAATAATCTGAGTTGGATTCATACCTGCTAAAACTTGGGCTGCTCTGGTTACTTGTACTTTTCCAACTTCATTGAGTGGAATATCGGAATGGCCTTGAAAACGGTTGATCTTGTTCCAGTCTGTTTGCCCATGGCGCCAAATAACAATTCGATTACCTACCATTTAATGCGGCTTCCTTCACAGCATCTAGTTCAATAGTTGGACAGTCATTCCAAAGTCGATCCAGCATGTAGTACTTGCGAAGCTCAACGCTTTGAATATGCACAACTAAATCTGAGTAATCAAGCAAAATCCATTCAGCACCTTTTTCACGGCGTGCTGGCTTTTCTCCTACTGCTTGAAGCTTGCGTTCCACTTCATCAGCAATTGAATCAACCTGCGCTGAGTTCTGGCCTGTTGCAATCAAAAAGACTTCGCTTAAAACTAATTGATCTGATAAGTCAATAGCGATTAAGTCCGTGCCAATCTTTTCGATAATGGCATGGGCGGCCACTTGGGTTATCTCGCGGGTTTTGCTACTGATTGTCATAGAGCCCATTCTCTCTTATAAATCCAGCCACAATTTCCGGCACATCAGCGCTCAATCCCTGGCGAATCGTTGTTGCCGCAGTATCAAGGGCCTCAATATCAATTCCAGTTGCTGGATAACCCGGGCGATTGATGCAGATCACTGAGACCAATTTTTGTAATTCTTGGGCCCTGTGCCACTGGTCCATCTTTGAAAAAGCATCTGCACCAACAATCAAGTAAATCTGATCATCTGGATGTGTTTGACTCACCGCTTCAACGGTATCAATCGCATAGCTAGGGCCTTGGCGCAGGATTTCAATGGGGTTAACACTTACTTTGTTCTTGATTTCTTGAGGCAACGTTGAAACTGCTAACTCACACATCTTTCGGCGCTGTTCTGAAGTGGCAGTTGGCTCCGAACTTCGAAGCAAAGGTTGACCAGCGGGTATAAGAAGTAATTGATCAATGAGATTTTTTTTAAATAGTTGGGTAACTACGTGCAGATGACCCAAGTGAATGGGGTCAAAGGTTCCGCCGTAAATTCCAACGCGGGACAAATTAGTCCCGGTCTAGGCGAAGAGTTAAATACAGAAGCAGTGAAAGAACGGCAAAGCCAAGAATGCCAAATGCGTAAGGGGGCATTGGAAGTTCTCGCACGGCCTCGTTTGCTAAGTTCATCATGGTTGAAATACTACTATGCCAAACCATTGAGTAATTGCTTAAAGCGGGCCTCATCAATGACTGGTACGCCAAGTTCTTGTGCTTTAGCTAACTTTGATCCAGGGTCAGTACCCACCAATACGTAATCAGTCTTCTTTGATACAGCGCTAGCAGCTTTGCCACCATGGCCTGTGATGGTTTCAGAGATGCCATCGCGGGTGAAAGATTCCAACCCCCCAGTGACAACAAAAGTTAAGCCAGCCAGAGTTTGTGGCAATACGGCAACTTCCTGTTGCACAACCGTAACGCCAGCGGCGCCCCACTTTCGAATAATTTCACGGTGCCAATCAATGGCAAACCACTCAACTATTGACTGTGCAATTGTTGATCCGACGCCATCTACAGCAGCTAGCTCTTCAGCAGAGGCAGTTGAAATCTTGGCAATAGATGCAAAGTTTGTTGCTAGCGCTTGGGCTGCAGTTGGACCAACGTGCCTGATAGAAAGTGCGACCAAAGTTCTCCAGAGCGGTTGCTTCTTTGCTTGCTCTAGTGCGGCAAGAAGTTTTGCGACATTTGCACCAGCTGTTCCATCTTTTTTCGTGAAGAACTCACTCTTTGCCAATTTCTCCTCATTTAAAGCAAAGAGATCTGATTCATCCACAATTATTTTTGATTCAAGCAATGCCACTGCAGCTTCATAGCCCAGAACATCAATATCTAGCGCAGCACGTGAACCAATGTAGTAAATGCGCTCTCGCAACTGGGCGGGACAACTTTGAGTGTTTGGGCAACGGATATCAACATCTGCCTCAGACATTGCGCGCAGCTTTGAACCACACTCTGGGCAATTCGTTGGCATAACAAAAGCGCGCTCAGTACCCG